>Ga0209212_1003059_pt1 | contig 22701 bp, 23 predicted proteins | sample RifGroC2_FD_183996 | JGI IMG/M metagenome (GOLD analysis project Ga0209212, IMG submission 183996) | Groundwater microbial communities from Rifle, Colorado, USA - Groundwater C2 (SPAdes) (version 2) | ecosystem: Environmental > Aquatic > Deep subsurface > Groundwater | place: Rifle, Colorado... | reverse complement strand
TCCTCAAAAGCGAAGGTTTCGGAACCGACTGCAGTTCGCTGCCGGAATTACTGCTGTCCGAAAAAGTAGGAATTGTCGGCAGCGATATCATGTTTTCTTCGAATGATACCCCCGCGATCGAGTTCCCAAAAGCCCGCCAATTGAACGCCATCATCAACCTGGATGACATCAGCCATATACCGTTTCTTGAGAAAAACGGCGGCATCCCGGAGATCATCTCTGTGCGATATAACCCCGGCAAGCTCAGGGAAGGGAGCTTTATCATGGGAAGCCCGGAAAACGCCAAGTATGGGTTCACCAGGGAGCAGATCTTTCCCGGGCTTTCAGAATTGCGTCAAAAGGGGGCGCGGAAATTCGGGGTGCATACCTTTATTGCCTCCAATGAATTGAACCCCGACTATTTTGTCGATACCGCGGACATGCTGTTCGATCTTGCGCTCGAGATAAAAGCGAAACTCCGGATCCTGACAGGATTTGTCAATATCAGCGGCGGTATAGGCATTCCATACCAACCTGATCAGAAAAAGGTGAACTTGGCGTATGTAGGGGAGGGAATCCGGAAAAAGTATCAAGAGAAAATCCGAAAAAATGGGTTACATCCCCTGTCTGTTTTTATGGAATGCGGTCGAGCGATCACCGGACCTTACGGATACCTGGTATCCCGGGTACTGCACAAAAAGGAAATTTATAAAACCCATATCGGCCTCGACGCAAGCATGGCGAATCTGATGAGGCCGGGAATGTACGGCGCCTATCATCATATTACCGTAGCGGGCAAAGAAAACCACACACACGATCATGTATACGACGTCACTGGTTCTTTGTGTGAATCGATCGACAGATTTGCCGTAGATCGATTGCTGCCCGAAATTGAAATCGGTGATCTGGTTGTCATCCATGACACCGGTGCGCACGGATATGCAATGGGATTCAACTACAACGGCAAGCTACGGTCTTCCGAATTACTGCTTCGTGAAGACGGCGAGGTCGTCGAAATCCGAAGGGCGGAGAGGGTTGAGGATTATTTCGCCACATTGGACTTTGATGAACTTGAACGATTTGAAGTATTAAAATAGTCCGGCAGAGTCGTGCTTCCGTTTGCTTTTGCCGTGGGCGCTATGAAAATGCCGAAATTCGCATTGGAACTTTACGAAATGGATATTTTGCCCGAGGACAATATGATGACCCTTATCAATCAAGCAGGAAATTTTGACGAAACGCCGCCGGTGAAGGTTGAAAAATACGATAAGTCTATCAGGTTATTTTGTGGGGCTTACGAAGAGATGTTTAAACTCTCTCATTGCTGTCTGCGAACGAGACTACCATTGCAAGCCAAGATACTTATAGTGGGCGCAGGGACCGGTATGGAAATTTCCGAATTTGCTCCCTTGAACCCTGGTTGGTCGTTTTGCGGCGTTGATCCTTCCGCGGATATGCTGGCTCTGGCCAAGAAAAAAATCTTTGAAAAGAATCTGACCGGTGAAATTGAGTTAAGAAAGGGATATGTGGATGACCTTGAAGAGGAGGCAGTTTTCGACGGCGCCACCTGCATTCTGGTAATGCATTTTTTGAAAGACGACGGGGCTAAGCTGGCGCTGCTCGAAAGCATATGTAAACGCTTGAAGCACGGTGCCTCTTTTGTATTGATGGATGGTTTTGGAGAGCCGGGCAGTATGGAATTCGAGGAAATCAAGAGTGCATGGAAACATTACCCCATTATTCATGGTGTATCCAACGAGACGGTAGAAAATGCCTTCAATGAACGCATTATGAAGATGATTCAATTTGTTCCAGAGTCGCGTATCTTGGAATTGCTGAGAACGGCGGGCTTCACAAGGGTGTTCAAATACTATTCGGGATTTCTCTATGGTGGCTGGATGGGGTATAAGGCATAAATTTCAAAGATGCCGAATCATTGCAGCCACCAGACGGCGGGAAGCGTGGCGGTTTGAGACGGGCAAGGTTTTGGCTCCCCTGGCGATGCAAAACGTTCGAGCTAAAGGATGAATACAGAACTCGTCGCCCCATGCGGTATAAACTGCGCTGTCTGTAGCGGCTACCTCGCCTATTCAAAAGGCATACCTACTCGACAATCCCGTCAAGGCCAGCCGGGAAAACAAAACCCGCTACGGTCCATAGAATAAAAAACGATGGCTTTGACGTTGATCTATGGTAGAGCAAGGATCCATGAATGGCAACAACCGATCCGACATCGCCCCCGGTATGCGGGTGAGAGTGGTCCGGAAAGAGGCATATAAAAACGAGATGCAAGTTAGAATCTGATTGGGCAGCACAGAAAGGAGAGCGATGAACGAGGCATACACTACCGACATGATCGAACTTAAGGCGTCCCTGCTGGTTGAGGGCGTGAGAGCTGCCGGGGAAGCGCTGACGGGGGTCGGCAAAGACTACAAGGAACAGAACCACGGTCTCTTTGGCTGGGATATGGAAGACCATGCCGACGCCGTTCTTCCCGACGATTTCCTTTTGCCCGACGGCACCGTTGTTCAGTTCCGGATGAACTCGTCGTCGCCATTCTGCGTCCGGGCCGCCGACGGCGTGCTTCGGTTGTTCCATGGTGAACGGGACGTGTGCGGGGTGAAGTGGATCAAACGGCCCGCTTTTTACGATCGTAAGCTTGCCCAGAACAAAAAGATGGTCCAGATCGGGCAGATCGGAGGAGAGGACTGTCTGTTTTTCTGCTACCAGAACTATTGCAGTCACTTCGCGCAAGGGCGGCAATGCCTGTTCTGTAATCTCGTTTCCACGTCCCGGACATATGATTCCGTGTTGAAAAAAAAAGATGCCGAATGGATCGGCGAAGTTGCCGGCGCCGCGTGGACAGAGGGGATCGTCAACCATGTCCTGCTCACGGGCGGCTGTTTTGCACACGAGAGCGAAGTGTCGGTCGTCGAAGGCATATTGGCGTCCATCCGGAGGCATCGGGGCGTGGACCGCATCCCCGGTACGATTCTGCCATCGCCCGCAAAAGGCGACGATATCAGGCGGTACTACGACGCCGGCATACAGGCCATCGGATACAGCATGGAAATCTGGGACGAGGCGCTATACCGGGCCATCTGTCCCGGGAAGGCGGAAACCACATCGCACACGCAATTCCTCCGGTCGATCGAGAGCGCCGTCGAGGTGTTTGGAGGGGGCAATGTGTACGGGGTCCTTGTGATGGGGCTGGAGCCGAAAGACACCTTCCTCGATGGTGTAAAGACCCTGACGGGAATGGGAGCCAACGTTGTTCCGTTCGTCTGGTCTCCAAACCCCGGCTCACGCCTCGCAGGCCACCGGGCGCCCTCCGGGAAATGGTATGCGGAAGTCATTCGTGAAGCCGCGGGTCTGGTGCTCGAGGGCGACGTGCCGTCCGGAACCGAAAACCACTGTTACCGCTGCGACGGCAATAACCTCCTGCACGATGCGCTTCGGGAAAGAGGCGTGAGGTAACGCTGCGACCCACCGGCGAAGGGGCGCGCTCTTTGCGAGACCGGACAATACCTGCGCCGGTCCATAGAATAAAATACGATGGCTTTGACGGTGATCTATGGTAGAGCAAGGACCCATGAACGGCAACAACCAATCCGACATCGCACCCGGCATGCGGGTGCGAGTGGTCCGGAAAGAGGATCAGCGAAGCGGCGCCCTTACGGAAGGGATCGTCCGGGATCTGCTCACGAAATCGCCGCACCACCCCCACGGCATCAAGGTACGCCTGGAGGGTGGGATCGTCGGCCGGGTGAAAGAGATTTTGGGCGCATGAAGGGCGCCCCTATTTTCCCGCGCAAAGGACCCCCATGCAGATTTACGTCGATGCGGACGGATTTCCGCGGGCGGCTAAAGATATTCTGATTCGGGCCGCCCGGCGCCTGGGCCTGCCCGTCGTTTTCGTAGCCAACAAACCCATCCGCCGGGATCCGTCGCCCCTGTTTTCGAGTCTTCTCGTTCCCGGGGGGCCGGACATCGCCGATGACCGCATCGTGGAGTTGGCAGAGCCGGGCGACCTGGTGATTACGGCCGACATCCCGCTGGCGGACCGGGTCGTCTCCAAGGGCGCCTTTGCCCTTAACCCCCGGGGCAAGCTCTACACCGAGGAGAACATCAAGGACCGTCTGGCGGTGCGGGATCTCCTGAGCGAACTGCGGGACGGCGGCCTGATGACGGGCGGTCCGACGGCCTTCGGGAAGAAGGACTGCCAGGCCTTTGCCGACCAGCTCGATCGTTTCCTGATCCGTCGGCTGAAGGAGGAAAAGGGCTAAAGAGGAATTGGCATTGGGTGACGTTTCCTACAGCGAGTTCAAACTTCAGAGGCACCGGAGAATCATAGGAGGAGTCGGGTATGTTTGAAAAGCATAGCGAAAGCGGATACCGTCTGATGTTAGAGGGGGTCGAGCAGAAGACGCTGGTGTACGGGGATAAAACCCTGATGGCGAAATTCGTGCTGAAAAGAGGCAGCACCATGCCCCCACACGCCCACCCCCACGAGCAGACAGGATATCTTGTCGAGGGCCGCCTCCATTTTTGGATTGGTACGGAAAAGCGCGAAACGCGGGCGGGTGACAGCTGGTGTATCCCCGGTGGCGTTGAACACAGGGTGGACATCATGGAAGACTCGGTCGCCATCGAAGTCTTCTCGCCTGTTCGAGAGGACTACTTGCCGAAAAAAGAGAAGCAATGATAGCCCTGACCCGTCGCCGCACCCGAAGGCGGAATCGCTGCGATTAACCGCCGCGGGTCAGATTTTCGTTATTTTCCCCCCATCGCCGTAAAAGGCGGTGCTGAAACCCGAGCCGATCGATGATCTTGCCTACTTGATGATCGACCAGTTCCAGGATGCTCTGCGGCTTGATGTAGAACGCCGGCATCGGCGGGACGATCGCGACGCCGATACGGGCCAGTTTCAGCATGTTTTCCAGATGGATCGGGCTCAGCGGTGTCTCCCGCGGCATCAAAACGAGTTTCCGTCCCTCCTTGATCGTTACGTCGGCGGCCCGTTCGAGCAAAGTCTGGCTGTATCCGCCGGCGATGCCGGCGAGGGTTTTCATGCTGCACGGGGCGATGACCATCCCCGCGGTCATAAACGAGCCGCTGGAGACGGGGGCGGCCAGATCCCGGTTTTCATATCGCACGGCGGCGAGCCCGCTGACGTACTGCGGATCGTAATCGGTTTCCAGAGCCAGGATCCGCTCGGCCCATTCGCTCATGATCAGATGGGTCTCGATATCGATCGCCTTGAGCGCCTCGAGTAATCGGACGCCGTAAATCACTCCCGAGGCGCCGGAAATCCCCACGATCACGCGTTCCATCTCGATGCCCCTTTACCTGCTGGAACCCTTAAATCTCTTTGAATATTTTTGACAGATCGACCCCGCCGATCCCTTCGTTGAAATCGATCTGCGGGAACCTGCCCTTGAGCGGCCGGGTGGCATCGATCCCGAGTTTGGTGACCACACCGTCGCGGCTCGTGGGGTCGATCGGGCTCCCCTTGGCATTCGGGATGATGAAGCATTTGGAGACATCCATGTTCAGATTGACGACCCGCAATACCTCGGCCTCATCGAAGATGTTGACGTCGTCGTCGACAAAGACGGCGTGCCGGACGAACGGATCCGCCGAAAAGACCGCCGCGGCCCCGTTGGCCGGCTCCCCTTCGACGAACTTCTTGATCGAGACGTAGCAGGCTGCCCGGCAGCATCCGGAAGGGGGCATGTAGACGTCCCGGATCCCTGGGCAGGCCACCTTACCTGGTTGTAGATCTGCCCGAGCCGGGAGATCCCGCCCAGGAGCTGGTGATCTGCGGCGCCCGAGCAGAGGTCGTGGTAGATCGGGTCGCGGCGCATCGTCATCGCCGTGATCGTCACGACCGGGTTGTTCATCGGGTCTCCGTAGAGGGTGTGCCATTCGCCGAACGGGCCCTCGGGTTCGCGCTTCTCGAAGTCGATGTATCCCTCGAGGCAGATCTCCCCGTGGGCGGGGACATCGAGATCGACCGATGTGCATTTGACTATCTCCTGGGCGCCGCCGAACAGCCCCCCCATGATCGCATATTCGTCGGTGTCGATGCTGCAGAAGCTCAGGCTTCCCAGGTGGAAGAGGGGATGGGCGCCGATGGTGACGGCGATCGGCATGTTCTGCTTTCGCTCGCAGTATTTCCGGTGGATATAGAAGACATGGCTCGCCTCGGCCAGGTGGACCAGCATCCGGTTCTTGTCCTTGAGCATGAAGCGGTACATCCCGGCGTTCCGGATGCCGGTCTCGGGGTCCCTGACCGTCGTCACCCCCGCCGTGATGTAGGCCCCGGCGTCGCCGCTGTTGTGGTGGACAATCGGTAGGGTTGTCAGATCGACATCGTTGCCGGTCAGCACCCGTTCCTGGATCGGTCCCGCGGCGACGACCACCGGCGGGATCAGCCGTTTCTCACGCTCCCGGTAGACCTGGTTGAGCTTGTCTCCGGTGGTGTCGAGGGCCAGCGCCAGACGATCGCGGTGCCCGAAGAGGTTCGTCACGACCGGCACTGCGCTGCCGCGGACGTTCCGGAACAGAACCGCCGGCTGCCGGTTCTGCTTTTCCATCTTGTAGATGATCCTCGTCAGCTACAGCTTCGGATCCACGGGGATGTCGGTGGTGATCAGCTGTCCCGGCGCCTGGGCAAGCTGGTCGATAAAGCTTCGCAAATCCTTCATGACGTAAATTGATATGTAAATGTCAACCCGATGTCAAGAAAAAAACAAGGCGATGATGGGCAGCCCACTCTGCGATCAATCGCTTTCCGGGAAGGATTTCCCGGGGAGCGCTGTAATCCCGCGAAAATACCAAAACAGAGCGGCAACCTGCAATACGACGCTCGCCCCGAAGGCGACGGTGTAGCCCTCGGGTGCGTATCTTCCGCCGCCCGTAGGGTAGAAGTTGATGACGATGCCGATACCCCATTGGATGAGAAAAGAGGCGGTAAACACCAGCAGGTTGAGCGCCGTGATGGCCCGTCCGGCCATCGACACCGGAAACGCCCGCGGGAGGGTCGCATAGTTCACGGTTCCGGCGGTACCGAGAAAGCCGAACAGAAACCATACGACGGATTGCATCCCCAGATAACCGACGGCCAATGAGGCGTGAACCAGCATTGCGGCGCCGACCCCGACTCCCACCACGTAGCTCGGCGCAATTCCGGCGCGTTCCAGACGCGAGGCCAGGTTGCCCATCGTCATGTGGCCCGTGACCATGCCGATGGCCGCGAGCAGCAGATAATGCGCCACTCCATCGCGTCCCTGCCCTCCCACGTCCTTCATCCAGCTCGCCGCCCACAGTCCCTGCAGGGCCATGAATGTCGACTGGGAAAGCATGTTGAGCGGGACGATGCGCCAGAATTCACGGTTCTTTCCGATGATCCAAAAACCTTTGAATTGATCCACGATTGTTGCATAAGCCGGCGGTTCGCGCCGCTCCGGGACCAGTGCGAAGATGAGCGCGCTTGTGATGGCGAAAGCGCAGGCAAATAGTGTAAACAGCACGCGCCAGTCGATCCAGTGCAGCGCCCATTCAACCGGTGTGGTGGAGAAGACAACGCCGACCCCGCCCGCGGCAAGTATCCAGCCGTTCAGTCCGGCAAGCCGCTGCGGGGAAAACCAGAGGGTGTTCGCCTGGAACCCGGCCATCAGGCACGCGCTGACCCCGAGGCCGATGAGCCCCCGTCCGGTGATCAGCAGGAAAGTGTCGTTGCTCCAGGCGAACATGAGAGTACCCGCGGCCGCGATGAGCAAAAGAGAGCCTTCGACGCGGCGCGGGCCGAAGCGATCGAGCAGCACCCCAAGCAGGGGTTGAAAGAGCGCGAACGTAAAAAAGTAGGCGCTGGTGAGGAGCCCGAGATCGGAGGCGTCGAGCTGGAACGTCCTCACCAGGTCGGGTGAGATGACGGCGTTCACGTTGCGGAGCAGATAGGAGAGGAAATAGCCGCAGCCAAACGGTCCAAGAACCGCAAAGAGCAAACCATACCCTCCCGGCGGACCGGATGTCGGGGCGCAAGGCCGGCGTGCTAACATCCCGCCGGTTTCCACAATGCCGGCGGATGGCAATCGGAGCTGGTCACGACATCGATCACCACCGGTTTGTCCGCCTGCAGGGCCGACTGGATGGCCGGTCCGATTTCCGCCGGATTTTCCACTCGGATTCCGATACAGCCGAAGTCCTGAGCGATCCTTGCATAGCTCGTTTTTTCAAACCGCAGCACCTGATCGGGGTTCCCCGGTGTCGTCCCGTACGCCTTCTTGGTTCCTATGATGCTCTGGCCGAGGCAACTGTTGTTGTTGATGATGGTCACGGTATTGATTCCCCAGCGCCGAGCGGTTTCCAGTTCGGGCAGGTGGTAGAGGAAGGCCCCGTCGCCGGAAAAGCAGATCACCGGCCGGTTCGGTGCGGCGCACTTCGCGCCCAGGGACGCCGGGAAGGCCCAGCCGAGCGAGCCGGCGGCGCGGATAAAGCGCTGGGTGGGCTGTGTCAGGGGGATCATTGTGCTTGTCCAAACACACGAATAGCCGGTGTCGGCGGCGAGTATGGCGTCCTTTGGCAGATTCCGGCCGATCTCATAACACAGCCGCTCCGGCCGGATCGGGGTCGCATCCGAGGTGAGATGGGGTCTGATCGTCTCATTCAGGTCGCGGACATACCCGCTTACCGTGCCGGTCCAGGCCTGCCTTTCCTGGTTCGGCTTCAAAACCGCGAGCATCTGCTGCAGAACCGTTTTTGCATCCCCGTAAATCCCCAGGGCGTTTGGATAACTTCGGCCGAGCTCCCCGGGATTGATGTCGATCTGTATCGCCTGGGTGCTCACCGCCGGGATGGTCCAGTCCATGGTAACCTGATCCCCGGTGGCGCTGCCGATGAACAGGACCAGATCGGCGTCGCTCACGCTGTGGTTGGCGCACTGCTGTGAATACGATCCCACGACGCCGACGGCCAGGGGGTGATTCTCCGGGATGATGCCCTTGCCGGCATTGGAGGTGGCGACCGGCATGGAGAGTGCTTCCGCCAGGCGCAGGACTTCGGCGCCCGCATCGGACGCGATCGATCCGCCGCCGGCGACAATGATCGGCCGCTTGGCCTGCCCGATCAGCTCGAGCGCCTCGTTGATCAGGTAGGGATCCGCCGCCGGTCGTATGGCCGGATAGGTGGTGTATTTACCGCTGGCCGGCAGAGGATTCCGGACCTCCGCCAGCTCGATGATCTCGCCCGACAGGCCCAGCAGGTCGGCGTGGACGGGCCTGGGCGCCCCGGTGGTCGCTTCGCGGAACAACTGCTGCAGGATAAAGGGCAACTGCTCGGCGTCGTCGATATTGGCGTTGTATTTGGTGACCTGGTCGAACATCGGGCCGTGCAGGATTTCCTGATACGCGTTCCGGTACTGGAACAGGGGGGGCTTGCGGCCGGTCAGGGCAATGACCGGGGAGTGTGCCAGAAAGGCATCCTGGAGGCCCGCTGCCAGATTGGCCGCACCGACCGATTGCGACATCGACACCGTTGGTCTGCGGCTGACGCGGGCATAGCCGTCGGCCATGTATGTCGCGCCCTTTTCCGAGTGGGCGACAACGCGTTTGATCCCCACCTTTTCCATTTCGACCAAGCCCCGGCGGAGAATCGCCGGGACGAGAAAGACATGGTCCACCCTCTGTGCCGAGAGCGTCTCCGCTATGTACTGAGCTCCGTTCATTCTGTAGTTCCCCTTTCATAAATATTGTCCCGCTCTGCAGGATTCATTTCAACAATCCGCTCATCATCTTGACCCCCGCCGGTTACAATAGCTATTTGATTCTCCATGCGCATATCGGGTCCCCTCATGTTTATCATGCAAATGTCTGTTTGCCCATGCACGAAAAACCCTGGCTGTCTATATCATCAATAGACCCCAATATGATACTGCAAAAAAAGGCGCATAAAGATTTTTTTCAGCCGCACAAACACCGGAATCATCGTATAAAATCAAATGACATCTTTATCGGTAGCAGCGGCATCTTTTATCATTCTTTTGGGGATAATGTCGCCATCCCCGGCGCATCCCTCCTCAGGCGAAGCGAAATCCGATGAAGCGGTATTGGAAGCAGTAGAACAGAGTGCGCCAAACAACGAGGAAGGAGCGAGTCTGCACCCCTTTATGGCCTCTGAATCAGATTCCGGAAAAAACGGACAACTTCAGGGGTAGACCAATCGATTGGGCCTATAATGATTTCCTCGATAATCCCTTTATAGCTTTTCCATGGACGGCATCTCTTCCCGACAGGTGGGACACCAGGCGGCCCAGATATTGACGAAGACCACTTTACCTTTGAAATCGGCCAGGCCGACCATCTTGCCATCGAGCCCGGGGAAGGTAAAATTCGGTGCGGGAAGCCCCGGCTTAACCCCGGGCTTATGCGACAGATTTAAAAATGAACCTTTCCTCTGAAGTAAAATAACGATCGCAACGACAATAATAATGAAAACAAAAAAGATGATAGCGCTATAGTTACGTTTATCGGCTCGAATAGGCGATGAGCAATCCGGTCCCCAAGGCAACCGACCTGCCGTTGACAGCCAGTATCAGGATCGTGCCCAGAACCGGACCAATGCAGGGCGACCATCCGGCGGAGAAAAAGACCCCCATCAAAAATGAGGCGATGTATCCCCTCTTGCGGTCAGGGTTGTCATGGACGCGCATGTCGTATTCCAGGAACGTGATGCGGAAAACGCCGGTCATGTGCAGGCCGAAAATGATGACCACTATCCCGCCGACACGCGCCACCCAGTAGCGCAGGTCGTAGAGCAGAGAGCCAAAGGCAGATGCCGCGACACCGAGAAACACAAACACAACGCTAAACCCGAACACAAAAGCCAGGCCATGTGTAAAGGTTGCGAAACGATTTCCAGACCTATTTTCACCACCCGCTGCCCGGCCGCCCAGGTAGCCGATATACGCAGGGACCAGCGAGAAGACACAGGGGGAAAGAAATGAAGCCAGGCCGGCCAGGAATGCCAATCCAATAGAAATGTTAAAACCCATAGCGACTTGCACCTAAATTTATACCACATTGGATATTACTTGCCAAATTTTCGGTCGATCTCGGCCTGAATCTCCGTGATGGTTGCTCGCTCAGCGTGCATTCGAGACGCTAACTGCGCCTCATCCATACAGATATTTCATGCAGATGCGTGATCATCGACATAACAGCTCAGCAGGCTTTTGTGACCAATACTTTGGCATTGACAATAACAATAGAGCCGATCGAGCACCTCTGGTATTGCACGAGCTATTTCATAGGCTTCCCTGACCTTCCCACTAAACCTTTCCGGCGATAGGGTAGGTCTATTCTCGCGGAGGCTGACATTCTCTTTCTCCAATTTTCCACGCTCGGGGGAAGCTTTGGGAGGTTTTTCTCGCTGAGACAAAAAATAACCCCCCGTGATGAGTGATGCAACAACTAAAATTAAGGTGAGGAAAATGTACTTAAACCGCTTTTTTGTTTTCTGTGGAGTTCGTTTCGATTTACTGCTGCGTTGCGCTGCGTTTTGGTTTTTCCCCTTTGCCATAGTAATGCTCACTTTCCTGTTTTCATCGGTTTTGCCGAGGATAGAAGCTGTTCGATCATCAGCAAGCCTTCCTTGCTATCCCACTTCCGGTAGCCGCTAGCAAAGGCAAGAACCTTTCCCCGAGCGTTGATAAAAAAATTCATCGGGACTCCATTCACACCATATTGTGCAGCAGTGGCCGATGTGGGATCAAGCAAGTTGAGGAAGGTCAAATTTTTACGGTCGACATAGCTTTTCACTACCTTTTTTGCTTGTTCCTCGCTGCCACGGTCGATAGAAACGGCCAATACGATCAGGCCTTTTCTTTCATAAAGGTTATGTATCTTTTCGAGAGAGGACCTCTCCCGGTCGCAGTAAGTTCACCAGGTAGCCCAAAAATTCAACATGACAAATTTGCCCTGAAACTCATGCAGGCTCCTTTTTCTCCCCTCCAAATCGGAAAGGGTGAAATTGGGGGCGTCAACGGTTTCGTTCGGCCTGAGAACCCCCATCTGTCCTAGGTAATCCACCGCTCCGCTGACAGGAAGAACCGTTGCTCCCCAAAAAAGAAATAGGCAGAACGTAAAAAGTAATAAATATTTGTTATCATGTTTCGTCAATTTTATGCTCTCCTTAGTTTGTTTGATGTGAGGATTGATTGATTTTTCAAACATCATGACTCAGCGGGATGAAATGAGAAGTTGTTTTCAAGGGATTTCCCGGCGTCATTATGCCATCCGTTATTGCCACAATCATTTTGACCATTTTCATCTGTCCAAGATGTTCGACGCTCTCAATACGTAATCCGGCCTTCTTTACATTTTCAATAGTACGCCGGTTGATATTCGCTCCTATGACGCGAACAACGAGTGGATTCAGGCGATCCATCAGCCAGCCGATGATCGGTTTGTCGATTCGGATATGTTCCAGCAAAAGAACCCTGCCATCCGGCTTGACGACGCGCCGCAACTCCCTCAACCCCTGAACCGGATCCGGAACGGAGCAAAAAACAAAAGTTGCGACAACCGTATCGAAGGAGTGATCGGGAAAATCAAGACCCTGCACATCCCCTTCTCGAAGATCAAACGACAATCCAAGGTCAGATGCCTTTTTGCGGGCAATGACCAGCATTCTCTCCGCGATTTCGATGCCGGTGATGCAGACCCCAAATGGGTAGTGAGGGAAATTCTTCCCTGTCCCTACCCCGATTTCCAGAATCGTTCCCTTCGCCTTGGCGAGGAGTTTTTTTCGCCAGGGTTTAAACATCATCTCGGGGATGGCTTCAAGGAAATTATAGAGGGGCGCAATACGATTATACCGTGCCTTTGTCAACCTCGTCGAAACAGCTCTGATGTCAGGATCGCTTTCAATGGTCACTGCTATGGATTGCCTCCAATCTTTACATCCAGTTTAACACAAAGCCTAAGGAGAAGCTATATTTTTATGCAGGTATCGTCCTGTGAACACGTTGTTTTGACGCGGTTTTTTTTCGCAGTTGAACTGTATATGGGTAAAATATTGGTTATTATTCAAATCATCCGTTCCGAAATTCAGGAGATTCGCTTACCTTCTTTTACCTGGCTTCGACAGTGGTAGGCAAATGATTTGGCGATAACTTAGTTATTACTTTCACTTACGTCATGCTCGTTTTTTGATCGTGTGCCTACGTTTTTAGGGGTTCATTTGGATGTCTTGCATCCTCTTTGGTGGAGATATTTTAAGTAGTTTCATAATGTTGAGTTGTTCAGGCCTTGGTTCGGTGGTCTGTAGAGCACGCCCATCTTTTGAAAAATATTTTATCAGGTGAAGACGCTGCATTTCACGACGAATATGATCCCAGGTGAGCCCCGTTTTTCTCTCCGCAATGCGCACCAGCATGAGCGCCAGGAAACAAAGAAACACATGCGCCTCGATGCGTTCATCCTTCCGATGATGAACGGGCCTCAGATCCAGGGTGGTTTTGAGGGTTCGAAAAGCCCTCTCCACTTCCAAAAGCTGCTTATATCCCAGAGCGATGTCTTCCGGAGTCAGGGTGTCGTCACTGGTAGAGAGAATGTACTTCCCGTCAAGATGTGCTTCCTCCCGGATCTTGCCCTTGTCGATCTTGATGCTCCCGTCCTTGAGCTGTCTGAGGTATCTTCCCATCGTCCGGTGGGCCAAAAGTGCGCAGACGCTCTTCTTATGGGCCTTCCCTTTCTGATCTCCCAATTCGGCAAGGGATTTTTCAATCCTGGCGAGGATCCTCTCACGGGTAGCCTTATCCTTTTTGGCCTCTTCGGGATTGTGAACCAGAATAAATCTTCGGCGCCTCTCCCCGATTCCGATAATGATTTTTTTGATCTCCAGGTTCTCCCTGATTTTGAGATATCTTCCCCGTTTGGCCAGAACCTCTTTATGAACCTCCTGATTATCCCGGAGCTTCTCCCCCAGGATATACTGGCCGCCGGCCTTCTGCAGAACAAGCCGGTTCTCTTCCGAGTTCATCCCCCGGTCCATCACCCAGACACACCGGGAGAGCTTCCAGCCGAGGAGGTCGCTTTTGACCTTCTCCACGGTCGCCATATCCGATGTGTTCCCCGGAAGGGTCCAGCATTTCACGGGGATGCCTTCCTTCGTCACGGCCAAACCGATGACGATCTGGGGAAGGTCAGATCGGTGATCTTTGGAATGACCATATTGCCGCAGACCGTCTTCATCTTCCTCGTCCCGCTCGAAGTAGGTGCTGGTGGTGTCGAAAAAGATCAGATCCACCTCCAGGTTCAGAAGATCCGCCACAGCGAAGTAGACTGCCTTGTGGATGATCTCTCGGTACTCCAGCAGAACGTCCATCGCCCGGTAGAGATGCTGAAGATCGATCGGTTCAGGATTCCCCAGGGCGACATCTTCTCTGACCCACTCTTCAACACCCCTTTTAGAGTCCGGCGCCAAAGCCCGGTTGGCCGTCATGGCAAACGCCGCCCATTCCACGGGAGACGTAAACGACCTTTCCTTCAGGCAATCCTTCAGAACAGCATGAATTCCCAGCTTCTCCCACAAAGAACGCAGAAGGTAGGCGCCGCCCATCGGAACGCTTTTGAGAAACGTCAGGGGAGCTTTCTTCCCTTCTGTGATGGCCTGCGTCTTAACGGCATCTTCCGGAGAGAGGAAGCGGCAGAGGCTTCGGGTCAATCTTTTGATGGCTTCCACATCCAATTCATCAGAGCGTCCGAAGGTATGAAGGACGTTCGCCTTGGGCTGACCGGATTGCGGATCGCGCACATTATGGGCGAGCTGGACGTAGGTCACAGTGGAACCGTCTTTGTTTTTCCGGGAAATTGTTCTTACGTACATGTCTACTCCAATAGAATGTACCACCAGCCTTGTCAAGAACTATTTTCATATTCGCATGCCTACACGTTTTTCCGTTTTTCGGAGGTCCGCTACCGAGATTTCAATTACTTACGTCATTTAAATGGCTGAAAAATGCCTACAGCTGTCGAACGGGGGTGGCCTTAAAAAAATTCCCACTCCGTAACTTAGGTGCGAAAATATACCGCATCTATACAGCAGCAGAGAAGATGGCAGATTTTTGTTATCCTTTCATTACATCATGTTACCTAATACCAAAAGAATAGCAAGCCCTGGCATAGCAATTGCTTTATTTAACCCTGAAGATGACCAGGGGGACAATCCTTGAAAAATTGTTTTCTTTGGGGAGTTTCACGTGACCTCTTGCTTTCGAGAAACCGCAAGATTATGCTGAGCGTTCAGAGAGGGCATCTTACCGTAAAAGGCATGATCGAAACGTATCCGGACAGCAAGACCTGTAGCACCACGTTTCAATTGCAGTAAAAGGTGACCTCTCGATATCCTGAAGAGACGCTATGCCAAGGGGGAGATCACGAAGGAAGAGTTTGAAAAGGTGAAAAAAGATCTGGGGTCTTGACCGTCTGAAAGGTGGATGTGAACCAGGGAGCGGGGCGTCTATTTGCCCGCGCCTGCCGTGGGGTGTGGAGATGAAGGGAACGATATGAAGGGAAAGAGTAAGATTTTCATGGCCGGGCTTGCCGTGGTCATCACTGCTGTATGGATCACTGTGGCCGCGCCGGGATGGTTCGTCGATCGAAGTGCGACGGCGCCGAAAGAGGTGTGGAATAGTCAGGCGCCGGATTTTGTGTTGAAGGATTTGGAGGGCGGTCAATTCAGGCTGAGCGATCAACGGGGGAAGCCTGTGCTGCTGATCTTCGGCACGACCTGGTGCCCCGCCTGTCGAGAAGAGATTCCGCGCCTGAAGGACATTTACGCCCGTTACGCCGAGAGGGGTTTGGTCATGGTCAATATCAACGTTCGGGAATCCCAGGATAAGGTTACACGCTATGCGGGCAAAAACGCGCTTCCCTACCGGTCGCTGCTCGATGAAAAAGGAACGGTCTCGGAGAAGTATGGCATCCTGGGCGTACCTGCCCTGATTCTTCTGGATGAAGCGGGGATGATTGTGGGAGGGCAACGTTTCATTGACCCGTTGCTGGCGAAGATGTTCAAAGAGAAGAAATCTGCCAACAACCTGCCGATATGAAGGCGATATCCAATCGCGCTGCGTAAAGCCAATGTTCATCGTTTTGCCCAAGACCGATCAAGCCGGGTTTGTCACAGGGTCGGTATTGGCTGGAGAAATAAAACGGGTACCGCTTCGCATGCTTCAGACGGCGTTCGTGTGGGGCGGCGACATTCACCGAAAAAGGAGATTCAATGAAAAAAAATACAAGAATATGGATAATGCCGGTTTTGATTCTGGCAGTCGGCGCCACATTACTGTTTTTAGGCTGCGGCGGGGGAAGCGCGGGCGGCGAAGGGGCTTCTTCGAGTGCAGATGGCGTGATTTCGGGGACGGCGGTAAAAGGTCCCGTCAATGGTGCGACCGTAAAGGCGTTTGCCATCAGCAACGGAATGACGGGTGCGCAGATCGGAACCGGAACCACGGACGCGGAGGGGAATTTCACCGTTTCTATCGGCGCTTACTCGGGTCCTGTCATGCTGCAGGTGAGCGGGGGGATGTATACGGATGAGGCGACCGGCGCCTCTATGACCGTGCAGCCCGGCGATGTGATGACGAGCATGATGCCCCAGGTCAATGTCGGTGCGGTAATGGGCGGGGTGCAGATAACGCCTCTCACCTCGATGGCCCAGGCGAGGGCACAGTCGATGAGCGGCGGTATGACCCCTGCGAACATCGCAGCGGCCAACACCGCGATGGGGAATTATTTTTCGGTCGGCAACATACTCTACACCCATCCGATGAATCCCTTGACCCCCGGATCGGGAAGCGGGGTGACGCAGGAGATGCGCAACTATGGGATGGTCATGGCCGCCATGTCGCAGTATGCAAACGGTATCGGGATGCCGATCTCTTCGGGCATCGTCACCGCAATGATGAACGATGCCTCGGATGGTGTCATGAACGGCATGATGGACAACGCTCAAATCATGATGGGCGGCATGGGAGGGATGATGGGGACAGGCAATAACCCGCTCTCATCCGGCGCCGGGACAAGCGGACTGGCAAGCGCGATGACGACGTTTATGGGGTCGGCCATGAACAGATCCGGTCTGACTATCACGGACATGCAAGCCCTCCATAACAGGATGAGTACGTCCAATGGACTGATTCAATAGTCCGTTATGTCTAAGAGGCCGACTGCCAGGATTTGAAAATCGTTACCCTTCAACTCCTGATAAAGCTTTTCCATGGAAGGCATCTCTTCTCGACAGGGGGGACACCACGTGGCCCAGATATTGAGGAAAACCACTTTACCTTTGAAATCGGTTAAACTGATCTTCTTGTCGTCGAGTCCGGGAAAGGTAAAATTCGGCGCTGGAACCCTCGCCTTAACCCTTGGCTTATGCGACAGATTAAAAAACAAATCCTTCCCTTGAAGTAAGATGACCACCGCTGCCGTAATAAGAATGAAACAATAAGGATGATTTTTTTAAAGCTGTGTCTATCGGCTGTGCGCGCCCCTTTTTCTCCCATTTCTATGCACCGTTGATAAAAAAGATATCTAAAGACCGAAATCGATCCAGAGGAATTGTCCATAGGCGGCTATCCATTGGAACATATTAAAAAGCAACATCAGTCCGACGATGACCAGGATCACGCCCATCCCCACCTCAACATAATGGGTCGCTTTGCCGTATCGACGCAGTATTCCTGATAACCACCCAATGCTCAGAGCGGCGATCAGAAAGGGGATAGCCAAACCGGCGGAATATGAAGTGAGCAGTGCGATCCCCGAGGCAACAGAACCGCCGCCGATTGCCAGTGTCAGGATCGAACCCAGTACAGGACCAATGCAGGGCGACCATCCTGCCGAGAAAAAGACCCCCATGACAAAAGAGGTAATATATTCCCGCTTGCGGTCCGGACGGGCATGGACGCGTATATCGTACTCCAGAAAGGTGATACGGAAAACGCCGGTCATATGCAGGCCGAAAACGATGACCACTATCCCGCCGATACGCGCCACCCAGATGCGCAGGTCATAGAGCAAACTGCCGAATGCAGATGCCGCAACACCAAGAAATACAAAAACAACGCTGAAGCCGCCTACAAAAGCCAGCCCGTGCGTAAAGGTCGCGAAACGATTCCCGGTCACATTTTCTCCCCCCGCTGCCCGGCCGCCCAGGTAACCGATATACGCGGGCATCAGCGAGAAGACGCAGGGGGAAAGAAAAGAGGCCAGACCGGCCAGGAATGCCAATCCGATTGAAATGTTAAAACCCATGGTCATACTTACTTCAGTTCACCCCATATTGTGCAGCAGTCGAAGATTTCGGATCAAGCAGATTGAGGAAGATCAGTTTTTACGGTCAACATAGCTTTTCACCGACTTTCGTACTTGCTCATCACTGCCCTTGTCAATAGAGACGGCTAAAACAATCAACCCCTTTCTACCTAATTTCCCGAAGAAATTATAACGAGGCATTGCCAGGGAGTTGGATGTCCAAGGCTTTGAGAATATCCTGCTACGCCTTGGTCACCACTGTGAGGAAATGACCATACTTCCCAGAATATTTAACCTTGGTCAACGTCTTCATCTCCGCCCACGGTCGCCGACGTGTGCATCCTTCATCGTCGTAAATATAACGATAAAAAAGGGAAACCCAAAGGCTTTTTTGTTCATAAACTGATTCATTTCAAATAAATGCATTGTCCCTCGTTATAATTTTAGCGGGAATTTAGGTTTCTATTGTAGAGAGGATGTATCTTTTCAAGAGAGGACCTCTCCCGGTCGCAGTATGTTCACCAGGTAGCCCAAAAATTCAACATAACAAACTTGCCCTGAAATTCACGCAGGCTTCTTTTTTCCCCCTCTAAATCGGAAAGGATAAAATCGGGGGCGTCGATGGTTTTATTTGGCTTGAGAACACCCATCTTTATGCTCTGCTTTGTATGAAAATGCCATCTCTCCCGGTACTACTCCCTCCTCAAGGGTGGAGACGTTGTGCCCGACCCGGGCATGAGGATTAATTTGAGTCAAGTAGCTCGGTTTCTCATCTCGGGGAGAGAACGCCGTGCAACCTTTTAGATCCATGTGTCGCCTTGGGGTCAGCCGTCCTGCATTTAGGTGTATAACTGCAAAATGTCAACAAGTATCAACTGATTCTATGGCGAATCCATTGCAGTCGTGTACTTGCTAAAGATGAGGAAAGCAGAGGGGAGGTGATATGTTCCTCGGAAATAGTCTGGATGGCCTTATCGACCGATATTTTTCCACGGACCTTCATGCGGGCGCACCTGGCTGAACTGCAGTTTATCGCAGCAGCCATAAAATCAGTTGCGCCCAGATTGCAGCAGGGATACACTACAATGTTCTCTGAATCGGTTCGGAGAGCGAAGGATGAATATTGTAGCAAAGGAGGTGACGTGACGATGACTATAAATCGCAAGACATGATTCTATATGCAGATGATGTACGGGTTGCATCAATCCATTAATCCCCTTGTGCGGAAAACGGGTCACGTCGCCTCGATAAGCAAACCTCGCCGATTGTGCTGATTCCTGTGTCAGGGCTGGCCGCGTTCCGCACAGGCTGATCTTGACTCATGAAAGGAGTTGGCATGTTCAGATTACGGATGCGCAAACAAAGCTGGTTGGTCCTTTTTGTATTTACCTCTCTCTTTGCTGAAGAGGCTGGGCGCCGATGTGACCCCGATCGGGACCAGATTTCCCATCGTCCTGGATTTCCATCATGCCCCGCAATGGTTGTTGCCCTTCTACCACACCCTCGATTATCTCAATGCCGTCTGGTTCACCACGATCCTGGGGCTTTTCATCGCGGGGGCGGTGGTCGCCTTTCTGCCGAAGATGCTCCAAAATCGCCTCAGGGGCAATGGCCTGGCGCAGCAGTTGGCCGGTATGGTGTTGGGGCTTCCCAACATGTTGTGTTCCTGTTGTGCCGCCGGCGCCTTTGCCGGACTACGAAAGGCCGGGGTGAGTTTTGGCCCTTCTCTGACATTCTTTGTGACGGCGCCCGCTTTGAACCTGGTCGTGATCCTTCTGGCATTCGAGCGCTTACCCCTAAAGCTGGCTGTAGCCCGGCTTGTCCTGGGGTTGGTGGCGTCGATAGGAGCTGCTTATGCCGTGACGAAGTTTATTCGGGTTGAAGACGAACCCGTTCCCTCCTCATCCCGGAGTCAGGACGACCAACCCCTGGACGAGATGCTCAGACGCTGGATCGGTCATACCTGGGATATCGCCAAGGCGGTGATTCCTCTGTTGCTGATCGGCCTCCTCCTCATCGGGTTGTTCAAGACAGTCTTTTCTTTAGAGACCATTGCCAAACACCTGGGCAACGGTTTTCTATCCATCGCCCTGGCTTCCGCCGTGGGAACGATCTTGACGGTTCCCACTTTTACAGAGATTCTATGGGTTGAGGAATTCATGAGACAAGGCATGGGCATAGGCCCGGCGGCGGCCCTTCTCATCACCTTGCCCGCCGTCAGTTTCCCCTCCCTTTGGGTGTTGGGAAAGGTGGTCAAGTCGTACAGGGCGGCGGCGTCTCTGGCCATCTTCATCCTGGGGCTGGGCATGATCAGCGGGATCGCCTTCGCGTGGATTTGAATGTGATCTTTGAGATCGAAGACGTAAAACGCAAAGTGGAGAAATGATCCCGGCTTACAGCAAGGATGATCCCGGAACCTGTCCGATGCGGGAAGAGGTTTTCAGCAGCGGATCGGTGACGTTCACAGGGGCGGGAAAAAGGATGCGAGACATCTTTGCCCCTCTTGTAAAAAGTCGAAAACCACACCTTTTTTGTCATTCCCGTGAAAACGGGAGTCAAGTCTTTTCAAGAGTTTCTGGACCTCCGCTTTCTCGGGGGTGACACCATTGATTGAGTTTTGCAATTACCTCAAGCGTCAAATAAAAAATTCCTTGACACGGGGCTTTTTTTATATTATCCACTATTGCAATGGCTATTGTAGGGAATAATATTTCAGCATAACTTAAGCGGAAAACCCGCTACCCGGAAATCGGTCTGTCTAAGGATGGTGGATTTTTTATGCAAAGGAGAAAAAGATGATCCTTAACGTAAACGGGAAAAAGGCGGTTATCGCCGACAAAGAGTCGCTCACCATTTCCGGACTTCTGGATGTGTTGAACGTGTCAGACCCTTTGTATGTAACGGTTGAGCTCAACGGCGACATCCTGAAAAGGGCCAACTTCGACGGTACCTTCGTGCGGGATGGCGATGAGATGGAATTCCTCTATTTCATGGGAGGGGGGAGAGGGTAATGCTGACGGATGAGCAGATCGAAAGGTACCAGCGCCACATCGCCCTGAAGGAGGTCGGCGGGAAAGGGCAACAGAAACTTCTCAACGGCCGGGTGCTGATCATCGGCGCGGGAGGTCTGGGCGCCCCCGCGGCCCTTTATCTGGCAGCGGCCGGGGTTGGCACGGTCGGCCTGGTCGATGCCGATGTTGTGGATCTTAGCAACCTTCAGCGCCAGGTTATCCATTTTACCCCCGATATCGGGAAGGCAAAGGTGGTTTCGGCAAAAGAAAAGATGGCTGCGATCAACCCGGGGGTCAAGGTTAATAACTATCAGGAATGGGCCCATGCGGGCAATATCACGGAGATCATCCGGGATTACGATTTTGTGATCGACGGCACGGACAATTTCGCCGCCAAATTTCTCATCAACGATGCCTGCGTCCTTTCCGGGATACCTTACTCCCACGCGGGTATCCTCCGGTTCGACGGGCAGACGATCACCGTCAGGCCCGGGGAATCCGCCTGTTACCGCTGTATCTTTCCCGGTCCTCCGCCTAAGGACTTGATTCCCACCTGCTCCCAGGCCGGGGTGATCGGCGTCTTGCCCGGTGTGCTCGGCATGATCCAGGCGACCGAAGCGATCAAGTTTCTCCTGGGGAAAGGGGACCTGCTCACGGGAAGACTTCTGATCTATAATGCCCTGGAGATGCGTTTTGTGGAAGTACAAGTCAGCAGAAATCCAAGATGCCCTCTATGCGGAGAGGCGCCGTCTATCAAGGAGCTCAAGGATGAGGTTGATACGGTTACACACTGCGATTTGGGAAAGAAGTAAGTATGCTGCAGATACCAATGTCCATTTATGAACGGATGATCGAGCAGGCGCGTGAAGGCGTTCCTTTTGAAGTCTGCGGGATTCTCGGCGGGAAGGATGGTGTCGTCTCGGTGATCTATCCAATGACCAATACCGACGCCAGTCGCGACCATTTCATGATGGAACCGCGTGAACAGTTTTCGGTTGTAAAGGTGTTGCGCTCGCAGGAACTGGAGATGCTGGCCGTTTATCATTCTCATCCGGAAACACCCGCCAGACTTTCGGACGAGGATCTCCGGCTCGCATTGACGCCCGGCATCTCGTATGTGATCGTTTCGCTGGCCGATCCGTCTGCACCGGAAGTCCGCTCTTTTAAAATTTCCGGGGGAAAGGTTGGTTCCGAGAAACTGATCATCGTCAATGACTAAATATTCTTTTATAAAGGGGGGCCGCTATGGCTGAACAATCAGAAAGGTCTCATGTCGATTTAAACCAACTAAAGGCGGGCGGTTTTATCAAAGAGCTGGGGAAAGACCTGTTTTCTGTCCGGTTGAGGGTGCCCGGTGGAAGAATGGCCGTTTCCTGCCTGAAAAAGATCGT
>Ga0209212_1003058_pt1 | contig 22701 bp, 22 predicted proteins | sample RifGroC2_FD_183996 | JGI IMG/M metagenome (GOLD analysis project Ga0209212, IMG submission 183996) | Groundwater microbial communities from Rifle, Colorado, USA - Groundwater C2 (SPAdes) (version 2) | ecosystem: Environmental > Aquatic > Deep subsurface > Groundwater | place: Rifle, Colorado... | reverse complement strand
TGGTGTCTTCCAAGTTTTTGGCTCGTGCAGGCAAACAAAAGACCGTCTGGAAGCAAATATCAATTTTGGTGGATGGGGTAAACCATTTGAGAAAATTGAGCCGCTCAAACAACAGTATTATGACTATGGACAGGAATGGTGTAAACGTGAATATGATAACATACTTAGACAAAGGCAGGAATTCGAAAAAAGCTTTAATGAAAAATTTGCCGAATGGTTCTTCCAAGACTACTTAACAAATTCTGCGGATGAATGGGAAAGCCATATGTCAGGCATTTTCGATTTGTACTGGCGCGACATAGAAATTTCCCGTCAGCTTTCAGAACGTCTTAACTGCTTGAATCTTCAGTCTCTTCCATCACATACGCTGCTAAATTTCACCTATGAGACTGAATACGGTAAAATAGAATTCTGGGAAGAAATCAAGCACACTAAAATCAACCCAAACGACGAGAAAGAAGTAGATCTTATCTCCCCATATATGCGTATTTTTATCTTTCCGCCTAAAAAGTTTATGATGTATGAATTTCAACAGGCAATGGAGAATCGTAAATTTCCAGGACCTGCTGAAGAAAGCGAAGAGCGAGAGAATGAAGAAGGGTTGACAGAAGAGGAAAAACAACAAATTCGCAAAGATACTGCTTTCATGAAAAAGCTCAGGAAAGCTGTGGGACCATATGATGGTCAAATGGATGCATCAGTTCAATTGTTTGACACATCCACACAGACCGTTATCTTCAACCTGTACGTTCAAGTCAATGAGAATGATATTATGAAACTGCAGCCCATGCCTCCAGAAGACCAGCCAGAGCAAGATGTGGTCATACGGATAGATTTTGACCGTGCATACGCGCTAATGGATTTTGTGCAAAGAGAAATGGAAGGAGGACAGTTGGAATCTCCTCCTTGGGATAAGAAACCAAGACGCGTCACAGATACTGCAAAAGAAATGTATAACGGCATAAAAATATGGCTCCGCGTTCAAGGTATCATTAACGACCTGACAGTAACTCCAGAACGCGATGAGCAGCAGATAAAATCATTTATGAAATCAGTTATTTGGGAGATTATGACTAAAGGTAGTGATGATAAAAATCAAGAGCGCGGCGCTCGTGAAGAGGAAACAAGGTAGCTCTGGCAGGAAATTTTAAGCCAGAGTTTATGAATCCGCTCTTAGCTCAATATATGATTATAGACAATTCTGTTGGTTGTGTCACGTTTAAACAGAATTGTCTAGACAGAGAATTCAGAACAAAATATGACTTATAGAGAATTAGCCTAATTTTGTTACTTCCTGTGGCTAATTCTCTAATGGACAATTAGAAAAACAGGGAACACAATCAACCTAATTGTCCATAATCATCAGAATTCTCTGTAATAAGAATTCATACTCTCAGACAACTCTGGAAATTCAGGCTGATGAATGCAAACAAATGGTAAATGTCAGGATGATAGGCGATTTGCAGCAGTTTACTCGTTTATAATTAGAACAATTTTGTAGTAACTATGAAGTTACTTCTATAGAAAGATTTATAAAGTAGAGAAGTGTGTGAATATCATGAAAGTAATTATGGTAGTATTGCTTACCATTGTATTTCTTACCGGTGTGGCTAGCGCAACAGATGAATATGGGGTGATTTTACAGGAAGGCTGGAATCTTGTTTATGGGCTGACAGAAGTGTCGCAGATTAATGCTGGAACTTTAAAACAATCAGACATACTTGCAATCTATGGTTTTCTTCCTGAAAAACAACAGTATGCAGAGCTTCATCCCAATACCAGGTATGATGCACTGCTTGAGATACGCGACTCACAAGACTTAGATGAGCAGAGTGCGTTTTGGGTATATGCAAAGAAGGAAGGATTAATAAACTATAAGGTTCAAGAACCTGCCCCACTTAGAGATATCAATCTGGAGAAAGGATGGAATCTGATAGGCATAACTGAAAACTTCAGAGGATATGCTCTTCAAGAAGTTCTTGGCACATGTGAAGTTGAGAAAAGTTATGCGTTTCTCAATGGAGGATGGAAGAACATCAATGAATTCAAGAATGATAAAAACTTTATCAATACACTGAATCCTGCCTTGAAGGGTGGAAGCACTACTGACTATAGATTTCGAGGCATTGCACTCAAAGTAGAAAATGATTGCTCACTCGCACCCCCTCCACAGCCTGCACCAACAATACCTGCATTTCCTTTATTCCCTGAAGAGAAGAAAGAGCCTGAAAAACTAATTATCTTGCCAACGGCAGATAACGACCCTGAGCTGGGAAACAATAACGCTAAAGTGACCATGATTGCTTTCGATGATTATCAAGGACCGTTTAACGAGCAGTTCTACAGAGAGACATTTCCCCTTATACAAAGGAACTACATTGATACAGGGAAGGTACGTTATGTGATTAAAGACTATCCTCTTAGTTTCCATGAGTATGCAATGCCTGCTGCGCTCACTGCAAATTGCATTCTTGTTTACGGATCTTCTACTGATTTCTGGAAATTCCACAACACTGTCTTCCCTAACCAAGACAAACTTAGTGTTTCTTACCTAAAACAGCTCGCGCGCGATATTCTTTCGTATGATGAAGAAATTGACAGTTGTGTTGATTCACAGACATACAAGGCAGAAGTGGATAAAGATATTCAAGACGCGAATGCTGCCGGTGTCAAAGGAACGCCAACATTCTTCATTAATGGACAGAAGATTGATGGTGCACAGCCATATATTACTTTCAAAGAAGTACTCGATGCAGCTGTCGCTGTTGCATAATCATGAAAAGACAATCTTCTAGCCGGAGAAACATCTCGGATGACTTAAAACCAGACACTAAACTTCCAAAATCAAGAAGTGCTGGCGCACTTTGGGGCATTATTATCATTCTTGTAATACTGCTTATCCTAACTACTATCATTAGTTTTGTGCTGATAAACAAATCCGGAGAAACAACTGGAAGTAAATCCGAAAAGTCAGGCGAGTCATTACAGCAGGTTTCAGGACAGTATAATAGAGTCAGAACGCAAACAAATCTTTCTGTGCCTGCTTTTCCAGAATAAAGAGACTTCCTAAGCCTTTGCTATAGATATGGATAATTCTGTTGATTATAGCAAATGTTTGAGAATCATCAAAGACATGGGTCTTTGAGTGCGCTCAAGAATCTTCGATTCTTGACGTATCCATCACGGGAATTTTAGACAAATAAGTGATACAATTACTAGAATTTACTATATTTACATCTTTCACTATAATTCTACAGATTTTTGCAGCCATCAGAATTCCACCTTAGGTACAGCGCGCTCCTCTTTAGTTATTTGCAGCATCTGTTTCTCCTGCTTGTTGAACATGCGCGCAAACATAGTTCCGGGGAACGACTCAACAGTATTGTTATAAGTCAGTATAGAGTCGTTGTAATATTGCCTTGCGTAGGCTATGCGTTCTTCGATTGCAGAAAGCTCTTGTTGAAGCTGTATAAAGTTCTCATTTGCCTTGAGATTTGGATAGTTCTCAGCAATTGCAAATATTGAGCGGAATGCATTTTGCAGCTCTGCACCAGCTTTTGCACGCTCAGGCAGAGATTTTGCTGAAACAAGATGTTTGCGCGCTTCAGTAACATCTGCCATAATTGATTTCTCGTGTTTCATATAACCTTTGACCGCACTTAGTAAGTTTGGAACAAGGTCTGCTCGCTTCTTGAGCTGCACATCAATTTGCGAGAGTGAATTATCAATGCGGTTATCCAAGACAACAAATCGGTTGTAATAGAAGATTAATACAAGAATTAGGAGAATGACTATAATCCCGAAAATCCATGCGATTATCATTTTCAGATATCGGTCTGAGGATATATAAATCTTCCTCTGAACTAAACTTTTGCACTTTCCCTCATAAGCTGTACCCCATTTTACACAGAAAACGCAAAAGTTTAGTCTGAAGAACTGTGCTTATAGTCCTAATTTGCAACACAGTAAGAGGATACATGCATTTATATAACCTTCATGCATTCAGGCAAGATGAAAGCAAAGAAAGCAAGATCGAATAAAATGTATCGCCGAGGTATCCGCAAGATTCATGCAGATAAACGATTTGGAGTTATTGTGCAGAAGACTCTGCAGGTTTGATAATCTCAACCCATCTCTTCTTGAATATAGGGGACTTTGAAACACCAAGATTTGGAGGATTATTCAAATCTCTCCTATGACAGTTCCTCGCAGATTTCCCCATCTTTATCTCCGTCTAATCCATGAATATCGTGTTCTGAACCTCCGCAGATAGCGAACAATGCTTCTGCCTGTTGCGTACTTGCAAAATCGTCGCAATCGTAGACATCTTTGTCACAGATGGGGGGTTTTGCTGCCCAGATTCCAAGAGATTCCTGTTCTGCTTCAAGTCTTGCTGATTCTAACATGCTGCACCTTGTTGTATCGGGTTCATAGGGTTTTACACGCGCGAATCCTGAACGAACAATAACTTCTTGTATCCAGATACTATCGTTTAAATAAACATGTCGAAGCAAACGTCCATAATCATCTTTGTCAGAGACATCACGCACCAGCGTGACTTCTCTACCCACAATTTGTGCAGCTATTTTTGTCTGTGCGTGTGATGTCCAAGGCTGCTCCTTCTCTGGCGCGTTTATGCACAACAAACGAACACGAAGACCATTATTAAGTTCAAACGTGTCTAAATCTACTAAACGCGTTATTATCGCTGTTTCTTTATCTTTTGCATCAGCTATATGTATAGATGACCAAAGAAACCAACCTATACTAAGAATTACTACAAACAGTAATATTGGGATTATAAGATTCCTGTAATAGCGCATAGAGTGCTAATGTGATTAGGGTTAAAATGGCTTTCGTTTGTTAGTGTAAAGCAAGATTGTTAGCAAAAGTTCTGGGTGATATAAAAATCGTTTTTGTTTCTTACAATTCCTATACCCTCACGGTCATATATTGCAGTAAGAATGTTCTTCCTGTGTTCTTCACTATTCATCCATCCTTGCACAGTACATCTCGCAATAGCATCGGCATCGAACACGCTTCCGCAACCTTGCACATCACCTAAAGGCGTAAGCGCAAGATTCTCGCCTATACCTGAGCTTTGAATGCGAGTCGTGCCGACAACACCATAATCCTTCTCGCAAAGATATCCTGCTTTCTTCCCTCTGACGATAGCATCTTCACCACGCCCATTGATGTGTTCAAGATATGTATTGTTTGCCATATCTCTACTGTGTGCCTGTGCTATGCTTTCCAGCACGTTATCGTATGAAAGAAGAGATAATTGCTGTTTTGTCCGCTCTTCGTTTATCAGTTTGTGAATAGCACGCGCAATATCAACGGAATCCATTGAACTTCTCTTAAAACCGAGATATGTGGGCAAGCTATCAAGACTAAAGAGCGTGCTACGGTCGTCATAGATTTGTGTGGTAAGATTAAACCCTATAACTGATACAACGACGCAGAGGATGATAAGAAATAATATGACTAGTACCAATAGAGTTTTAGACGCCTCCTCTTGCTCACGATACCAGCGCATTATCCACTGAAGGACTGAGAATAACGACCAGAAGAATGCCAGTAGTGTGAACAACAAAGCGAGCCATGCAAAAAGGACATATTTTATGAGCAAGGTAAATTCACGAAAATACAGAAGAACGCAAATAAATACAATTGCAGAAAGCAAGAGAATAATACTTGAGCGTATTAGCTCGCCTCATTTGTGAGCTGGTTGTGGAGATTCTATTCTCGCCTCAATCTCTTCCATGCTCTTTAAAGCGATTTAGGGCACTTAAACTTTGCTCCCGATTGAGCATGTCAAGAACCCCTGATACACCTAAAACTTTACAGACCATGGTTCTTGAGCATGCTCAAGAATTGCGCTATTTACTCCAAGCTAAAATAGGGAACGTGCACATGTGCAATTCCTGACATGTCGCAAATGGGGCCACTGGGATTCGCACCCAGGCCGCCGCCACCCCATGGCGGAATCCTACTAAGCTGGACCATGGCCCCACCGCAAGAAATATGTTTTAGTCCTTTTAAGTATTTACGCTAAAAATATTTTTCAGCCCAATCCTTCGCAATAACTTCTGCTTGTTTCAAAACAGTCTCAGTAGCACTTTCTTGCTTATCTGGAGGATATCCATATTTTCTGAGAATCTTCTTGACTACAACTCTCAATGCTGCTTGAATACTCTTTCGTATTGTCCAGTCGATTTTAACATTATTTTTTATAGTCTCAGTAATTTCTCGTGCAATAGTTCTTAACGCTTCATCCTCTAATATTTTCACCGCACTATCATTAACCTCTAATGCATCATAAAACGCCACTTCATCTTCGTTCAGACCTAGTTTCTCTCCTTCTTTTTTATCTTCGTTAATCGCTTTAGCTATAGACAATTCTGTTGGTTGTGTCACGTTTAAACAGAATTGTCTAGACAGAGAATTCAGAACAAAATATGACTTAATCATCAGAATTCTCTGTAATTCTTAAAATCGAGGAGTTTATCCCACTTATTATCTGAAAGGAGGTAAACCCCTAAATGAAAAACAACACGAGCTTTCATATCGGTAGTCTCATTCTGATGAATAAGGTAGACGGCAAATATAATCTTTTCGATAGTCTTTTTGCCCCTCTTAGGGGCAAAACAAAGCATTTAGGGCACGCGATAAAATAACTTGCTAAATTTTAGATAAGGTATAGTTCCACTTTGAATTTATTTTATGTTCTTCAAGATTAATTTTTTTAAATTCTTCATCTGAAACTTTTTGTTTTAATTCATAAGTTTTCTTATCCATCTTCGCTTTTATTTTCAATCCTTTTTTAGTTTTTGTACCCTCGATTAAATTGATAATCATTCCATAATTTATCAATGGCTTTCCCCTCCAATTCATGCTAATAAATGAAAACATTTTATGCTCTATTTTATTCCACTTGCTTGTTCCAGGCGGAAAATGGCAGACTGTAATTTTTAATCCAGTTTTATCTGCAAATTTCTGCAAATAAAATTTCCATAATCTATTACGACTTGCATTGCTTCCTCCACCATCTGCACAAATTAGTAATTCTTTAGTATTGGGATAATCATGGCATTTTATTTTGGGTTAACTCCTCAATATATAAATCTGACGTTAAGGTAACAATATCTGGTTAACCATCGCGGGGAGCAGTAGTTGAAAGTGAATGAACACTTGTATCCAATTCAGATACATCACCTGTCTTGCGAAGGCGAATTATACTGTCGACGAAGCTTTCAATCTTCTGCTCATGGCTTACGATAATCAGCTGCTCAACGTTTAGCTCTTCTAACACATCGCGTATTTTGTCTATTTGCCCCTCTGAGAATCCATCTGTAGGCTCATCGAGGATTACTATATCCCTTGTCTTAATTTGACTTAATACTGAATTGATTGTTTGATTAAGTGCCAGACGGTAAGCGAGCGCAACTGCAGTGCGTTCGCCTCCTGAAAGGAATGAGTAATCCATCTCAAAATCTCCCTGCATAATCACTGGAGTGAAATTCTCGTCAAGTTGCACTTCAAACGCATCACCTGCAATCATATGAAACCAACTGCTGAAGACCCTAGAAAACTCGCGTCTTAGTTTCATCATCACTTGTATTTCGGTAAAATTTATGAGCATTATAAACTGATTTGAGAGCCAGTCAACTACTTCGAGCAGACGCTTTAACTTTCCTTCGAGCAATTCCTTCTCTACAATTTGAGCTTGTACGCGTGAAATCTCTTCCAAAGCTATTTCTAACTCCTTTTTTAATTCTGCTATTCCTATTTCTGCATTTTTTTCAGCGAGAAATGCCTTTTTGAGCTCTTCTTGTTTAAGACGAGAATAAGTATCAAATTTTGAGAAGGATAAAATTTCTCCCTTGAGACTGTTAGTGTGCTGCTGCAAGAACTCTATGTCTCTCTGAAGCGTTTCTCGCTGTTTAATTATTTCAGCCAGTTTTTTTCGTGAGTTTTCAATGTACTCAATTTTTGAATGCAGAATTTCCCACTCGACCTTCTGTTTTTCAAGCAGCTCTGCCGCTGATTTCCTTTCTTCTAAAGCTAGAATTAAGGATGCATGCTGCTCACAGAGACTTTCGAGCTGCTTCTTGATATCAACCAATTTCCCTTCTGCTTCGTTTAGAATATTATGCTTATGTGCATCCGGAACGTCCTGCAAACAAGTCGGGCACATATCAATCTTAAAGATGCGTTCCTTTTTGGTCTTGAATTCTAATTGTGCCTGCTCTAATGAAGCAATATTGCTCATGAGCGCAACAGCGTTGTGATTTAGCAGCCTGAGTTCTTCTTTAACTGCGGCGAGTGCAGAAGTGCATGCCATATACTGAAACTCGTCGTATGCCTTTCCTGACTCTGCTAATAATCTGGCAAGATCCTTCTGCTCTCTGGAGACTGTTGCAAAATTCTCTTGCTTTAATGCGATGAGGATTGTCGTTTTCTCTACTTCCTTCTCGAACTTTTCTCTTTCTCGAATGTTCTTTTCGACTTCTACAATCTCTAATTCAAGCGCCTTTCTTTGAGTAATGCATTCTTTCCAGCCTTGTTCTTGTTTTTTTATATTTGCTGCCAGTTCTTTGCTTCTTCCATTTATTGTTGCCAAACGAACCTTATCATATTCGACAGTTTTTACCTCTCCCTGAAGGATTTTTGCCTCTTCCTTGAGCCGATTTATGAGGAGAGCAAGGTTTTCGCGAATACGTCTATATTTGTCAATGCCAAAGATGTGACGGAGCACATTAAGTCTTGTTTCTGTATCTTCTATGATAATTTGTTTCATTTGCTCTTGTGGTGTATATACTGTATATCTATAGAGGATGTTATTCTTTTTTACGAACTCTGCAGGATATCCTAGGAGCGCAAGAATCTTTGTCTTTAGTTCTGTGACCGAATACTCCTGCATTTCTCCGTCTAGAGTCAGAGCCGCATAATCGCTCACTATTGACTTGTTTTCTCTCTTTAGATGGCGCTCTATTATAACTTCATGATCATCTATTTCACATTCAAGGATTACTTCACCCAGTGTTGCATCATGACGAAGCAAAGCAGAACCTTTTTGTCCTGGCTGCAGACCGAAAAGTGCATATTCTATAGCAAGTAGCAGTGTTGTCTTTCCAGAACCCACATCTCCTGCGAGCAAAAGCGAGCCTTCTGGAAATTCGATGCTCTGGCTCTGGTAACTTCTAATATTCTTCAGATTAATCTTTTTTATTTTCATAGTGTAAGTATCTTGCGGTTTTCTGCGATAAGGCGCTCTTCAAAAACGGAGGACTTTTCATCTTCGCCTTTTTCCATTTGCAAGGATTTTATCAGAGAAAAGATGTAGGCATTAAGTGTATTGGGATGCCCTTCTTCGAATTTGTGAATAATTTGTTGTTCCATGTCTTGCGTATCTGAAAAATCGAAGGTTATCTCCTGCTCTGCCATCTGTAACTTAGTCGTGCTCTTGAGAAAAACGTATGCTCCCTGTTTCTTAGCATAACTTTCTATTTTTGTAAAATCTATATCAGAAGTCTTGCCCTTTTCCAAAAAGCCATAGAGTTTAACGATTAGAATTCTATCACAGAGACTTTCTTTTTCAAGGCGTTTTAGAATCTCTTCTGTAACTGTCAAAGCGTTAGTAATCTCAATAGTCATGCTTATCACAGGCTTTAGTTTAAGCTCCTGTCTTTTAATCGTACCATTATCAATGATGTAAAAAGATCCGCCCTCTAGCTCTTCTAATTCTGCAAGATTGTTTGGGAAGATTGGTCCACAATAGACGCGACCTTCTTTTTGATAGTTGATGTGGAGGTGCGCGAGCGCCAAATAGCCTACAGGTGGGAGCATACGCTCGTCTACTGCCTTAATAGGTAGTGCGCCAACTGCGTCCCTGATAGCTGTGTGCAGCATCAGAATCTTGAAGAAACCTGGAGCATCCTGCAGCCTTATTCTCTCAATGTCTTCTACCTCGAGACTAGACTTCTTACCAGAGTATCCATAAATAGCCACATCTTTATAGATTGTCGGTTCAAGCAGAATCTTTCCATTACGCTCTTCGAACAATGAAACATTCTTGCAAAAACCTGCTTTTTCAAGAACATCCAGAAAAGTCTTACCTGATGCAGAATAATCATGACTTCCCGCGATTATGAATACGGGAATCTTTGCGTCAACTAATTTGCGAAATTCCTTGAATGTGTCTTTTAGTGTGTCAATCGGAGGGTATGCGGAGTCAAAGAGGTCTCCTGCTATGAGAACAAAATCAACCTTCTCACGAATACATATTTCAACTGCACGTTGAAATGAGTGAAAATTCAACTCTTTTAATTCTGGCTGTCGCCAACCTCCTAGGTGACAGTCTCCCATGTGGGCAAACTTCATACTTGTGCAAACCAAGAAAGCTTATTTATAGATTGTTGTGCTGAGTCATTAACAGTCATACTTGAACTGGATTAATGCATCGCCCGTTTGTGCAAGAAGAACAACTGTATCTTTTTTCTATAATTTGTGCATTACTACAATAATATTCTGTAAGAATCTTGACAGAGCCTTGAGTACTACATGTATCTGTTCTTGTTGTTGGTTGTTTTGTTGTTGTGCCTGCTGTATCAGGTATGTCTCCATTGTCACTATCTAAACAAACCATAGTAAAGGCAGTATTTATTGCTAAATCGCCTGTCACAGTTATTGTGCAAGTCGTTTCGCGCTCCACGCCTACTGCAGGAGGCGGAGCGTTAATGCAAGTTGGAACGCCCGCCCAGCCAGAGAATCTGCTCTCTGCAGGAACTGTTGCTGTGGCGATTAAGTCAAGAATATCTCCTACGACCGCTGCGTTTGTACTACATGGTGTTGTGCATCCTGAGACAAGTATGTCATTACCTCTCTTGATTGTTAACGTGCCTCTCGCTCCTCCGTCTTCCATGGGAATAACTTCTGCTAAAAGAATAATTGGTGCGCCTGGAGGTAAGGGTGCCTGCGTAACTTGCAATGTGGCTTCGTTTGAGATAGTATTTACATTTAGATTATCTATTGCATGCGTGATAAACTTATGCTCTCCTGTCGCGCGAGGACTGAGTTCAAGATCATAAACTCCGCCTGAACCAGAAGATAGTGTGCCGAGAGAAGAGGTTTTACCTCCGAGTGAATCGAATAGCTCATAGAACTGTACTTCGTTGATTGTACCGTCTGGGTCGTTTGCGTGCGCACGCAAGATAATTCTGTCGCGCGACGTCACTTGAGATGCAGGGTCTCTGTCTGAATTTAATATTTCTAGAGTAACTGCTGGCGGTGTGTTTTCTGTGTAGAACAGAGTAATTGGAGCAGAGAAACCTTTGCCTCCTTTATTATCGTACGCTACTGCAGTATAGATATATTGTCCTGTATGGTATTCTGTTGATGAGAGTGGGCGAGTTACTATATATGGACCTGTGCCTGTGGCAGTATATTTGTTCTCACTCCCCTCGCTCTGTGCAACCGAGCGTTGCAATAATTCTACTTTAGTAATTGTACCATCGCAATCAGTTGCCATAATATTAAACTGTAAAGAAGAAGGAGATGTATCGCTAATTGGATAACTCCTCCCATTTATTGGCGCAGTAATAGAGACTGTGGGAAGAACATTGCCTTCACTACAAACAACGCGCTGCGTGACTACTGAATCACTACATATTGAAAACTTTTCAGGTGTGCCTACGAATGGCTGGATTTCCAAATCCAGAATGCCTGCGCTTATTGATTGTGGATTCTCGTAACGTGTCGTAAAAGTCGTGCTGGTGCTAGGAAGCAAACCTGTCTCTGTTTTTCCGCTTGCATCTACATGATTGAAAAATAGCTTGTTCGTGTTTATGAGTTCCTTGACATCGTTTTCTGGAGCCCCTAGGCGGAGATATGTGCCACTAACTTTATGATTCCCTTTGTTTTCCAAGACAGATGTAAAATCAACAGTTGTTGTAGTTATGCCGCAAGTAGGTTTTGCCTGTAATACTGAACAGCCCGCGTCTTTCAAAACGAGACTTATATCCTCTGTGCACTCGAATCGTTCTTTGGGAGAATACAAAGTTAAGTAAGCATAAACTAGAATAAAAAGACCAACTACAATAATTACGATAAGCACATAACTCATCATTTCGCTGATTCCTCGTCTATTCTTTATTAGGGGAAGGTTGGAAGCCATGGAATGTCTTTAAATTAAAAAGAAGTCGAGAGTATTTATAGATTCTGGGCAATCGTCTTAACATGAGAAAGTATATGGTCCAATTACAGATTGTGAGGATCCTGCACAATTCTCATCATTCGAATAGAAATTGTTCCATGCAGTTATCATACCATAATCAATTCCTTGGTATCCAGTGTAGCATGCCCTCTGACAACTATATTGCATTTTTTTATAAACGTTAGTATCTGCCTGTCTTTCACATACTCCTGTATGAACACAAACATTGCTCCCGCCACCAACAAGCTCTACATATACTCCGAATGTACCGTCACCTGTACCTCTGCAAAACCCTCTGCATCCAAATATCGTGAACAAATAATCTGATGTGCTTTGATATTTGATAGGAATTTTCGTGCCATCATATAACACTATAAAAGATTCAGCTTTGTACTGCATCTGGAAGTTTGTGCTCTGATCACCTCCGCTTAGACCAGTAAATTTTGTCGAATATGCGCTGTTAGTTTCTGGACAGTCTGCTTTTTTTGGCGTTCCTGTGACAGGCACCCAATTTGCACCATCCTGCCTATAGAGATTCATTTCCAAAAAATCAATTGAATCACGATAATTCGCATCTGGAATGATTGTAAGATCGATACTCCCGGGATCTATTCTACTCGTGTGCACATAGGTTCCAGTAACTTCTGTGGGTATGCCCCCTTGCACTTTTGGGAATGAGCAGCTTACTCTCCTTGTCACAACTGAATCCTCACATAAAGCGAGATTGTTTGGCTCGCCGAAAACAGGTTCTATTTCTAGACTTTGTTCTCCGATAGACACTTGATTACCTAGCGCGAGAGTGTAGCTCTGAGTCAAAGTTCTTCCTGGCAAAAGTTCCTGACCTGTATCAGTAAGTGGTTTGAAAAATGGAGTATCTTTATTTATTGATTCCTTGACCTTGCTACCTGGAAGACCGAAGCGGATAAATGCTCCAGATATGCTTCTCTTTCCATTATTAAAAAGAGTTATATCCATCTTGCCCGTCCCTCCCTGTGACATACCATTACATATTTTATTAGGAAGCAGAGTGCAGGTTACATCTTTTACTCTGAGTGAGACACCTTCAGGACACTCTGGTCTATCTTTTGGCGCTTGTACCTGAAGATATGAGTAAATGAGGATACTAATGCTGAATGCAACAATAACCATCGCAACGTATGCGACCATTTCTGTGACTGCACGCTTTTCATAGAATATTAAATGTCGTTTCATATTATGAAGTAGACCTCTCACATTGTATCTTCTGAATTAGTGTAGCTTGCTCGCAAATCACGAGATTGTTTGGCTCGCCGAAGACTGGCTGCACTTCCAGAAAATTTGTTCCTTCAGTTACAGAGTCAAAGTCAACTAGCAGAGTTGTATAGCGGAACGTCTTCCCAGGAAGCAACTCAGACGACGCGGACTCTGGAATTAAATCGAAGAAAATATCTTCTTCATTTATCAATGTTCTAATCTTTGTTCCAGGAGGACCTAAACGAATATACGCTCCGGAAATACTTCTCTTTCCACGATTCTCGAGCAGAGCAGTTATCTGGACATCTCCGTTGCTCATTAGAACGCAGGTAGTGTCGGCGGGGTCGACTATCAGTAGAACATCGTTGCTGCAAGAAAGGCGCGTCTTTGGCGCCTGAAGCTGGAGATATGCATATACTGCCACGCTAAGAGCAATAACTATGATAAGAACTAAGACATAGCTCAACATCTCGCTGACTGCGCGCTTATTTGCGATAGACAACAACCTGCTCATTCTTCACCTTTTTCCGGATTACAAAATAGAAGTTCTGTCCGGGTTTCAGTTCAAATGACGGCGACTCAAGAACTCGCTCTTGCGTACCTTGCTCTTGTGTAGCAGTTGTCCCTGATCCGGTTTGTGTTTGTTGCGCTGAAGTGTCCTTAAACTTGACTCTGATTCTAACTTTCTTTATTGAAGAACGCTCACCTATGGGAGAAGTAGTGCTTATTGATTGTGTGCCCCGAGTCGCTCCAGTAGCATCCTGTGTGCCTGTGCTTGCGCCGTTTTCATCAGTCAGGGTTAACTCTGAACCTAATGTTCCGCCAACGGTATCTAAACGCTGAACGCATTCCACTGTGCCCGTTTTACACGCTTCACTATCTGGATTCCCATGGAAAATCACGAATGTGCTGTCTGGATTCTGTAATTGATAATATTCGGCTAACTTTTTTAGATTTGCCTGAATCTCTGTTTCAGTCTTGCCACGCACCATTCCCGAATCGTAAGTCTGTTGCAATTCTGCATATAACTCCTCAGATAAATCATAGACTTGTGTATCTGAGCGCTCAATGTATGCAGAATTATATAATGTACTGAAACCGATAGCGATTCCAGAGATTAAAAGTGCGGCAATGAGGAAGAATTGTCCCTGCTTTTTCATTGAAAGATAAGAGAATAAGAGTTTTTATATGTTACCCTGCCGACGCACATGCTCAAATTGTATCTATCAGGGAATTCAAAGAACTATTTTTTCGCGATCTTCCACAGTACCGTAAAGAAATTAAGATAACTCTTTGTCAACTCTGAACTATCAACAACTATTCCAAGAAGAGGATTTGTCCACATAATAATTGCAACTTTATTTCCATAGATAAATGTAGTTGCTGGACTATCATATACATCAGAGATAAATCGCACTTTAGAAAAAGGTAAGGAGTTTCTTCTTCTCCATTCTCGCATTTTCTCGCTATGAATAATTTTTATCTCTATTTTTGCATCTTTTCTCTTCTTATTGTAATGATCAAAATATGTTGGCAAAGAATGAGCGAAATTACCTTGAGCCCCGAATATGTAAATTTTATTTTTCTGCTTTAAGGTGTCCTCGAGTATAGCCTTTATCCCTTTTTCACCCTGAAAAACCTTAGTTTCTTGCTTGGTTCTTGAGGAATTCTTTTTTAATTCTAAATCTGGAAGGATTTTCTTTAACAATGCTTCCTTTTCTTCTAGTCCTTTTAATAAATATTCAGGATCAGTTGCAGAGTACTTCTTGCTTTTTCCTTCTTGTGTTGAGGATACTAATCCTTTTTCAGTCAATCTTTTCAATAAATCATAAAGATTCACCCGATGAATAGAAAGATGTGCAGTCATTTCAGTAGCAGTGGAAACACCTTTTTCAAGCAAGAAAAGATATACCCTTGCTTCATTCTCAGTTAGCCCCAAGTCCTTTAGTACTTCCAGTTCCATAGACCTATAATAATGAGGCACCATTTAAACCTTTCTAATAGAGTAATATACATTACTACATATATTTATTAACTGTTAATAGTCGCCTTTCCTATGAACAGAACAATAGATAATTTGGAAAAAATCCTTAATGAAGAATGGGAGCAAGCACATACCGAAGTCAGAGAATGTTTACGATTATCAATCAAAGCCGCATATGATAACCTTGCAAGATTTGAATATTTTCGTCTAGACTCTCCGCGTCTCGCTATTGAGAGTGCAAAAGATTATCTTGCTAATATTAACGCATCTTCGACTCGTGAATTTTTCAAAACATTATGCTCTCACATTTCAAAGAAAGACAAGTTCATAAAATCAGCTTTTTCAAGATTGTATCCCCTTGAGCAACAACAAAAGATATTATTAAAAAAAGCAATTAGTTTATTTGAATCTTATCCGTGCGCATTTATGAGAAAGAGTTTGCCTACAATAATGGGAGTTAAAGAGGATACATCGTTTGATTCAAGGAGAGAAAAAGAGTATCCGGCCTTCAGACATGGTCATGGTTTATGGCAACCGCAAGAATTATTATTAAGAATAAACAAGACCCTTCTTGGAGCTACGTTTATTACTGCCTCCATAAAGGGGAGGTTATGTATAGGGGGAAACATCGGAGTATCAGAGAGTAGCCAGCATTGGGGCTATGATTTGGATAAGCCAGACTATCAAAAAAACACTCAACTTTTAAGAAAGATTACAAAAGATATTAATTTAGTTGAGGTGCTCGATTACATACCATTAATCCAGTGGTCTGGAAGCAAGGGAGTAAGAATTGAGAAACCTTCTAAGGAGTATTATCATGGATACCAATGGTTAGTTTTTACTGACCCTACTAAAAATGGAGAATGTTTATTGATTAATGAAAAAGAAGCTATGAATTGTTCTAATTACTCTCAACTTAAAAAAACAATGATCTGTCTCAGAGAGCGAGCAATGGGAATTCCATTATCAACGTTGCGGTTCGGATATAACTTTATACAGGCATTTGACAACACGTTTTATTATAGAAGAGACCAACAAAATCAAGGAGATATTGTAGCCATACAAGATCATCTTTCTCCACTCTTGTTAAAAATTAGCCATAATCAGAGAATTCCTACAGTTGACCACAATGATAGACTGCCCCTGCCGGACTTCAGCTTATAAGAAAAAAAATTATTTTTCTGTAGACTCATGAAGAGTGTAGACGGGGAGGTTGCTTGGCTTTAATCGGCAAGGCTCTTCACCCTTTCTCGGCTTTGCGACCCTGTAAGCACCATACATCCTGATTAGGGCTGCTCCGATCAAGGTCTGACCCGTTTCACAGGAGCACGATCGAACAGGACAAAACGTCAACGTCCGGGAGAAGACTCACAGGTCTCCACCGCACGCGCTCCTTTCAGCCCACCATGACGCCCGTTTGTGAAAAGCGCGGGGCGAATGCGCTGGCTGGTCTACTGAAAATAGAATAGGAATGGGTTTATAAGCCTAATGGACAAGAGGTAAGAAACTTAGCTTTCTAAAGCTCCGACGATAAAAAGTGACTGATTTTTTATCAATTTTCATCTTTATAGATGATAACTACTTTAGAAAGCTAAGTAGATACCTTCAAAACCAAGATTTAAAAACTCCTTGCCCCACTCTTCCTTTATGAAAAGATGGTTGTTTGACATCAGCAACATTTTCGCACGAAACCATATACAATGAACATTCAAAGCATTTTATACAATTTACCGGAAGTTAGACCGCCGACGGAAAAGCGTTTGCCTTTCAATGTTAAGTTAAAATGGACATTGATTATATTAGTTGCATTCTTTATTTTGGCAAACATTCCTCTTTATGGTTTGGGGCAGAATTCATTAGTACGGTTCCAGCAAATAGCGACTATTCTAGGCGCAGAGTTTGGAAGTATTATCAGTCTAGGTATAGGTCCAATAGTTACTGCTTCTATCATCCTCCAATTGCTCGTCGGCTCAGGCATACTCAAAATTGATACAACCACTTCCGATGGAAAGAGATACTTTCAAGGTTTGCAAAAAATTGGAGTCATATTTTTCGTCATTTTCGAATCTATGATTTATGTGCTGATGGGGGGATTACAGCCAATCAGCGCGTCATATACTGGCGTTCTCATCTTCCAATTAATTCTGGGAGGTCTGGCGATTATGTTCATGGATGAGGTCACGACTAAATGGGGTTTCGGTTCAGGTGTTTCAATATTTATTGTTGCAGGAGTAGCTCGCACACTAGTCACAGGACTCTTCCAGTTCATCGGAGCCAACGGAGAGAACTGTCTTGCAGATTTTACAGGAATACCTTGTTCTGGTGCGCTTCTCGTAATTTTACAATCGTTTATAAACGGTGCTCCTAAGGAGGCTCTCGTTTCCGCTACAGTTATTCTTGTAACTATTGGAATATTCTTGTTGGTTGTCTGGGCGCAGAGTTTGAAAGTTGAAATACCTTTGTCCTACGATCGCTTGCGCGGTCACACAATCAAATGGCCATTGGCGTTCTTCTACGCTTCAGTTATTCCAGTAATTCTGGTTGCCGCTCTGCTGGCAAACATTCAACTATTCGGAAGTCTTATTGAAAATTCATTAGGCAGACCTACATTCATAGGCGGCTTCTCAAAAGGACAGCCGATTTCAGGTCTTGCATATTGGCTGAGCAACTCAAATTTGCTTGAGGCAATTATCCGAGGTAGCTTGCAGTTCTCGCATGTGATTCAGGCGTTCACGCACCTTATCTTCTTCATGGTGTGTTCAACAATCTTTGCAATATTTTGGGTGAAGACTGCCGGCATGGATGCCAGAAGTCAAGCAAAGAAGATTGTTGCTTCAGGTTTGCAAATCCCGGGCTTTAGAAAAGATGAACGCATTCTCGAGTCAATCCTTTCTCGTTATGTTATGTCTCTAACAGTTATGGGCGGTCTCGCAATTGGTTTACTCGCAGCACTCTCAGACACTCTCGGCGCACTCACATCCGGCACCTCTATTTTGCTTGCTGTCATGATAATGTATCAGCTATATCAAAACGTCGCACAGCAACATGCAGTAGATATGCATCCTGCGTTGCGTAAGATGGCGGGCGAGTAATATGAAAGAGATGCGCGTTTTAATTATTGTGATGCTCCTCGGCATAGGGGTCACTTTGCTTTGGGACGCTGTTCCAGGCATCAAGGAAGTAGTGCATGCCGCACTTGATCCAAGTCTAGGCGCGCTTCTGAATTGGCATCTGAACATCGGATTTTTTTTAGTAGTTTTGTTCTTCACATTGGTCACGACGCTCCTTCAGAAATATTTAACTGATCAGACACTCCTCAAACATCTTCGCGATGAACAGAAGGTAATTCAAGCAGAAATGAAACAATATCGCGATAATCCTGAAAAAGTGTTCGAGCTCAATCGGAAGTCAATGGAGATAGTGATGAAGATAATGCCGATTAGTATGCGTCCTGTCATGTACACAACCGTACCTTTCCTGCTTCTTTTGCGTTGGTTTGGCGACTATTTTACAGTAGGCGAGAACATGAAGATTTTCGGCTTTTTCAGTTCTCACGGCTCTTTCTTGTTCCCTGGCTGGGTCTGGGCATATTTAGTAGGTAGCATTGTCATTTCTATATTTCTAAGAAAATGGATGAAAGTGCACTAGCATTTTTCTATGGATGATAACTGACAGTCCGGGCGTAACTCATTTTTGCATTTTCTGCGAGACTCGAGTAGGCTATGCAAAATAGAGACATGACGTTTTTATAAAAAGTGTGGAGAATTAATCGCTAGAAAAATTCTTCGAAAGAAAATCTACTTCACAAACTTCTTCAGCTCGTCACCATGCAAACGAACAAGTTTCCCGTCGGTGTTCTTAACATAACCAATGTCAAATCTTTGTATGTCAAAGTTCTTTTCAAGTATCTCTTTAAAGATTTTAAGCGCAAATTTAATACCCTCTTCAATATTCATCTCTTCTTTGAAATCTTTTCTTAGAATTTCCTTGATTTTTTCATCATTCTCTCCGATAGTATTTGCTCTGTAAGATAAGAAATTACCGGTGACATCAGAAGTGTAAAGATATGCTTTTTCTTTGTGGACACCTCCAACCAAGAATGAGACTCCATATGGTCGGGCGCCGCCATATTGTGTAAACATCTGTTTCCTGTCAGCAATCATGCGAATAACCGCCAGCGGTTCAATTGCGGAGCCATATGTGACACGATTTTGCTGTGCAAGAACTTGTGCTTGATCAACCAGAATGCGGGCGTCAGAGAGAATGCCTGCCGCAGTGGCGACAATATGAGTATCGATCTCATAGATTTTGTTCATAGATTCTGAAACAACAAGTTTGTCTCTGTGTCTCCTGTCAGCAATCATTACAAGACCATCTTTACATACAAGACCAATGCTGGAACTGCCTAGGCGAACCGTCTTCTCAGCATATTCAACCTGAAGCAAATGTCCGTCAGGAGAGAACATAGTCGCTGCTCGGTCATATCCCATTGCTTGGTGTTGCATTTCAGAAGGAATTTCCATAAAATTTATCTCCTCAATATCGGTGTGTGGAAGTAAGGCTATTTAAGCTTTATGGCTTTTTTCTAGAATACTGACAAACAAGCCTCTTTTATTGTACTCCCTTTCCTCAGCAAGATGGGTGCGATATCCATTATCACAATCGCTCAAGAGATTAATCCTGCCTTGTTCACAATACAATGGGTCAATGTATCTAAACTTCTTATGGAGATGATAATCTGCCTCGGAGATTTGGCACACAGATGCGATTGGATGTGTTAGTAATAATGCAAGACGGTTCTCAATGTAAGGTTCTCTGCTGCTCTCCAGATTCTCAAGAATAATATCATCTGAAGTCGAGACAAGATCATTCATGCTCAGAGATTTATTCTCAAGTGCATATTTGAGAACTTCAGAGAATATTTGCCATCGGAGCATCCACTCTGCACCTCCCCAGTGTTCACGTTGGAGTTTCATGTATGAGCGACCGAACAGAAGCGCACTGGATTTCGTGTTAAAAACAATTGAGCCATTGCAAACAATAAGATTATTAATACACTGGGCAACAGCATCGGGAGCAGCCCAATCTTTGAATTCACGGATTGCATAATCGATACGATCAGCACAAAGATCGGGCGCGGGACTTTCAAGAAGAGAATAGTTGTGATGATCTGCTAACCGTTGAGGCGAAAGACTGTGTTCAGTCAAAACCGAGGCGAGAGAGGCTCTGGTAAGATACTCCAGATGACGATTATCCTGAAAGTCTTCCTGTCTTCGATTTCCAACAACCCAATCCACGATGTGTGAAAAAGATGTATGTGAAACATCATGAAGAAGACTCGCGACTTGTTCTTCAAGCGAGGCACCGAGAGAACGAACTAGCATCATGACTCCTACTGAATGCTCATAACGATCAAAACCAGATAGAGGATAGTACTTGAATGGCAGACCAAATTGTGAGATTTTTTTAAGTCTGCAGACATCAGGGTGTGCAAGAAGATTTTGCAAGACGGGCTCTTTTATTTCAGTAGTTCCCCAAATCCTGTCACGTATTTTCATAACCAGTAAAATTAGACAAGTATTAATAAAGATTATTGTGCTGAATAGATTTCCACGCAAATCTTTATTAACCTATTCTCTTATTCTCTCTTATGCCTAAGGTAACTGCGCGAACAAAAGTTAAAGGTAAGCACTTTGAGGTGCATGTAGACCTCGATGAAGCTCTTAAAGTCAAAGCAGGCAAGGGAGATGTTCTCGCTGCCCTAGATACTCCTAGCGTTTATACTGATATTAAGAAGGGTCATGTTGCTCCTCAGAAAGATTTACTGGATGCATTTGGTACATCTGATGTATATGAAATTGCAAGAAAAATAATTCAGACTGGCGAAGTTCAGAAGACACAAGAGTTCAGAGATGCTGAACGCGAGAACAGAATAAAGCAGGTTATTAATCTCCTGCTCAAAAACGCCGTTGATCAGTACGGAAGACCTTACACTGAAGAGCGTCTTCGCCGAGGAATAGAGGAAGTTCATTATAGTATTGACAATCGCCCTGCAGAGCAGCAACTTACTTTGTTGCTTGAAAAGCTGAAAACAATATTGCCTATTCGTGTTGAGACAAAGAGAATCCGCCTCGTAATTCCAGCGCGTTTCACTGGACATGTTTATGGTTTGCTTAAAGACTACAAAGAAAGCGAGGATTGGCTGGCAAATGGAGACCTCTCAGCAATAATCAATATTCCTGCAGGTATGCAAATTGACTTCTACGAGAAGCTCAATGCAGTCACACACGGGGCAATTCAAAGTCAGGAAATGGAAGAGAAAAAATAGAAATCTTTTTAAAGCCTCACTAATACACCCCTTCAGAATAGATTAGGAACAAGAGACTATTTCCTATTATTGACATGACTCAGAATAACAACTTAGCACAAGAAGCCCAACACATAAGTAATGAAGACAGTCCTAAGAAACGACGTGTCGTTATCCCTGGAGAAGTTATCGTATCTGGAGAAGATTATTTACCAAGTGATGGTACAAGAAGAGAAGGCAAGGATATTCTGGCTAGTCGATTTGGTCTTGCAGAGGAAGCAGGAAAAGTTATCAGAGTTCTGGCAATTACTGGCGCATTTGTTCCAAGAAGAAATAACGTCGTCATAGGTCGTGTTATAAACATCACAATGAATGGGTGGTTAGTGGATATTGATGCGGCAAACTCGGGTTTTATACCAATTGATGAGTCGCCACGATTTATTAATAAGAGTGAAATGGATCAATTTCTTGACATCGGAGACATAGTTTCTGCAAAAATCTGGTCAATAACTGCTAGAGGAGTTGACCTTTCTCTCAAAGGCATCGGTTTGGGCAAGCTCGACGGCGGATTTATCTTTCATGTTACTCCAAATAGGGTTCCACGTGTTATAGGTCGCGAGGGAAGCATGATTAATCTCATTAAGGAGAAAACAGGATGCAATATAAGCGCAGGACAGAACGGATGGATTTGGATACGTGGAGCAACACTTGATGCACAAATCCGTGCAAGAAAAGCAGTAGAGTTTGTGACTGATAAAGTATATGTAGAAGGATTAACTGAAAGAATGGAGGCTTGGTTAGAGGAGCAAAAAGCATGAACTCTATAGAAAGTATACCTGTGCGTTTAGCAAATGATACAGAGAAGATGTTACTCGCTGAACTTGGATTTCCTACAAATTTGCATGATTTCGAGCTGGGCGATGCAGTTGATCTTATGCAAAATCTTGGTAGGCAAGGCGT
>Ga0209212_1003057_pt1 | contig 22706 bp, 23 predicted proteins | sample RifGroC2_FD_183996 | JGI IMG/M metagenome (GOLD analysis project Ga0209212, IMG submission 183996) | Groundwater microbial communities from Rifle, Colorado, USA - Groundwater C2 (SPAdes) (version 2) | ecosystem: Environmental > Aquatic > Deep subsurface > Groundwater | place: Rifle, Colorado... | reverse complement strand
ACCCTTCGGGGCTTTCCTCAGGAGGAAGTGTCGCAGGAACGGCATAGCCTTTTCAAGTCTCACCGGCAGAGCCGGTGGTTTACTGAACTACATCAATTATTGGATGAGATTTATCAAACGCTGAACGATCTCGTCGATCGACAGATCCAGGGAGCGGTTGTTGATCAAGCCGATTTGCCCGGCCCGAATCATGTCATCTAGCGTGCGGATCCAGGACTGACTGGGCGTCTGTTCAAACGCCACGATCACGCCCGCTTCGCCCAGGCGCACACCTTCGGCCAGAAAAGCCGTGGCGAGAATGGTCTTGCCCGATCCGGACGGTCCCGCGACCAGCAGCGAATAGCCCGACGGCAAGCCGCCGCCCAGCATTTCATCGAGACGCGGCACGCCCATGGTCAGCCGCTTGTTGCTGCGCAGCACCCCGGAGGTCACCGGCGCATCCCCGGCATCGACGAGTATGACCGCCGCCGGAAAAATTTCGATCCCGGTGCTGGTGATGCGGAAAGTGTGCATCCCCGGGAGGGTCTCCTGACCGCGCATTTTCAAAACCTGCATCTTGCGCACCATCGAATTCCGGTAGACGCTTTGGTCAAGAGACAACAGGCCGTCGGCTACCGTTAAGACCGGATGAGGATCGCTCTTCGACAAAAACTCCCCGACCAGGAAGGTGGTGGCCTGCCAGCCGCTCAGCTGTGTCCCGAGTTGCTGGATGAACAATTGCAGGCTTAGCACGCCCTTGGATTGATGTTGGGCCTCCAGCATGACCGGGCGGAATGAATCGACAATGACCAGCGCTGGAGAATAGGCCTCAACCTCCTGTGCGATGCGTTCCAGCACCTGTTCAAAATTGCCGGTCGCGAAGTCGTCGCTCAGATTTACGAAACGAATCGACTCATTGACCTTGTCGAAGTCGAAGAACGAGAACTGCTGCTGATAACGCAACATCTTCAAGGGCGGCTCGCCCAGTACGGTAAAAAACAGCGCCGGCTGTTCCCGAGTCGCCAAGGCAAACATGATCTGGTGCGCCAGCGTTGTCTTGCCGGAACCCGGAGGCCCCACAATAAGATTGAAGGATAATTCCGGCAGTCCGCCGCCCAGGATGGCATCGAGTCCCGGCACGCCGGTATGAAGTCGGTTTATGGTCACTTTGCTGTTCATGATTTGTTCTCCTGTTCAGACCCCGGTAACAGCGGCACCCAGACCGGGCCCAACAACCGCTCGACCAGGGATTCGCCAATCAAGCTTATAAGAAGTTCGGTGAAGGTCACCAACAGGGTGCAACCAGCCTCTACTGCAATATCCGTATCGCGGCTGGCGAGGTGCGCCTTGATGTTTGCAAGCAGAGCAGAGTGGTCCCTGTGATCGCCGACAATTGTAAGCCAAGGGAAGGCGATGCAGGTAAGGTGCAGCGAGCGATTGAAAAGTACGTCGATCCCCCCCACACCAATCACTGGTGCAATCTGGGCGGCCGTTTTCTGCCAAGTGCTGATGGCAGCTTCGGCGACCGCGTTCGCATCGGGAGCGTCTCCGGCACGCTGAGTCAGAGTTCTTCGTATCGCTTCTCGATAAATATCCATTGTTGGCATTGGGAAGTCTCCAGGTCAAAATGCCACTTGAACGGTGGGTGGATACCTGCATCGGTAGCACCGTTTCCGTTTTATCACTGAAGTAATCTTAATTTATGCAGAGGAAAACGCAATGGCACTAAAGTACTTTTCTTGCGGGAGATGAAGTTTTTGCTATTGGTATCGATATTGATAATTTGTAATTTTATTATAAAATAAATAATGAATTCCTTCTTTGTGGTTTGGGTGGCCTTTCTGACCACCCATTTTTTTTAGCACCCCGCAGGTTTCAGCAGATCTCAGATGAAGCGATATAAGGAGTAGCAGGTTATGGGTGGATGGACAGCGGGCACTGGGGGGACTTTAATCTTATCCCTGATTCTTGCCGGCACTCTACTGTATCCCGGCTGGCCGAAACAGGGAATTGCCCTTGCCGAGCAAAAGGCCGAGATGTCCGTTCCTGTGGATAAAACTGGGGTAGCAGCAGCCTCCGGCCAAGCAGCGGAATATCACACGCCGCTGGCCGGAGAGTCATTTCACACGGTCTTTATGGGCAAAACAGTAGACATCCCCGCCCGGAACCGTGGTCACGTAAATGCCCTGCTGCTGGGGGGCGTATTTTATACCCCCAAACAGGGAGAAACCTCCGGCAGCCCGCTTGGCGCAATCTATCTGAAGCGGATGTGGGAGAAGTCCAGGACACGCAACGTAATCTGCTTCTTTGTAAATGATCTGGAGTATGACCGAAGTTTCGGCAATCTTGAACTCGTCACGCGTTTCGAAAACAACACGCTTCCGGTGGGCCAGAAGGAAGTGGTCAACAACCAGGAGATCAAATCGTCAGACGCGGTATGGGGAACGGTACTCGGTTCGCTGGGCACCGGCCTCCGCTACAAAGTGGCTCCCTTCCAGGTCGATAACGACCTGAGGCTCCAACTGCTCGGCAAGGTCGGGTATTTTTATGCCAAGCGAACAAACGACACAGGCCCAAATCTGGTGTTGCCGCCCAGCACCATGCTGTACGGTACAAGGATATTTCTTTTAAATGCACTGGCGATTGCCAAAGATTTTTTACCTAAAGAAAGACACTTTGCGACTCATTTCATTTTTTCATCATCCTTTTTGCCGGTTTTTTTACACCCATTTTCATGGGCATCATCTTCTTCATTTTCATAAACTGTTCGTCCGTCATAATAGTCCGCATTTCTTTCATGACTTTTAACTTCTCCAAATGATGGGCAGTTTTTATGTCGGCAATATTTTTAACTACTGCGCTGGCCTTCTCCAGATCAAAATCCTTAACTTCCATGATTTCCATAAGTTCGATCTCTGCAATCTTCAGGTCAGCTATGAAGCGGGCTTGTTTTTTTTGCATTTCGCGATGCAAAGGCTTCATTTTCATGATCTGATTCTCGGTAAGACCCATCTCTTCTGCATGTTCGATGCACATGCCCATCATATCGCCCATCTTGTCCATATCGCCCATTCCCATCATCTGACCATGTTCTACACCGCGCTTCTTCATGGACATATCCATCATCTCTGAAAAAGCGGGTACAGCAAAAACAACCGTCAACAACAATGAAAGCACCATTTTTTTCATAATTTCCTCCTGTTTTTGTTGTTATTATTGCGCTTTAAACTTGACGAGGACGCACCGCGATGCGCCCTCGTCAAAGGTTTACCACCAATCGTTCGAATTCAGCTGGGAGAACAGGTTCACTTATCACATATCCCTGCAGCTGATCACAACCGCTTTGCTGGATTACCGACAATTGTTCCTCCGTTTCAACCCCGTTTGCGATCACTTTCATCCTCAAATTGTGTGACATGGCGATAACGGCATTGACCACTGCAAGATCATCGGGTTCGGACAATATATTTTTTACAAAGCTCTTATCAATCTTCACCTTGTGAGTTGGCATTTTTTTTATCCAGCGCAAAGAGGATGAGCCGCAACCGAAATTATCTATGGCGATGGTAACGCCCATTTCGGTTAACGTTTGCATGTTGCGGAGTGAAAATTCAATGTCCGCCATGATGGTGTTTTCCGATATATCAAACTCCAGATGATGCGGGTTAAGGCCCGTTTCAGCAAGTATTCGGGCAGTCTTTTCGATGAGATTTGTCTGGTGGAACTGACGATTTGAGAGATTCACGGAAACGCTTAAAGGATAGCCTTTCTCATTCCATGATTGCGCCTGATTGCAGGCATTGCGAATTACCCATTCACCTATGGGCACGATGACGCCGCTATCTTCGGCAACCGCAAGGAATTGATCGGGAGCCAGCATGCCCCGTTCAGGGTGCCGCCACCTAAGGAGTGCTTCTGCTCCGATAATGGCAAGCGTATCGCTGCATACCAAAGGCTGGAACAGGAGTTCCAGTTCACCCCTGCCTGCGGCCTGACGCAGGAAACCTTCCATAAGCTGGCGTTTAATGGTGCGCGTGTTGATCTCGGCGTTATAGAACTGATATGAATTCCTGCCAGAACCTTTCGCATCGTACATGGCGATATCCGCTTTCTTCATCAGTTCGTCACTGCAGTCACCATCATCCGGAAACATGCAGATCCCTATACTGGTGGTCGTGTCTACAGCAACCTCATCCAGCATGAACGGTGTTTCGAATACTCCCAGGATCTTTTTCAGCACGATACCCACATCATCCGTTTGCACGAGATCCGGCATCAGCACCGTGAATTCATCCCCACCGAGGCGGGCCACGGTGTCGGATTCGCGGATGCAGGCTCTGAGTCTATGGGCCACTTCCTGTAACAGACGATCCCCGCAGCTGTGACCCAATGTGTCGTTGATCTGCTTGAAGCCATTGAGATCCAGAAACAGCAGTGCCAGTTTCTTTCCGTTGCGCCGCGCCTGGGCTAGTTCCAGAGAAAGGAAATCCATGAAAAGATACCGGTTTGGCAAATCGGTCAAGGTATCGTGATGTGCCTGGTGTTTGATAAGCTCTTCCAGCTTTCTGCGTTCTGTTACGTCGCGGGCTATTACCGAATTGCCGATAATTTTCCCATCTGCATTCAGTAACGGTGATGTTGTAATCGACACATAAATCTGGCTGCCATCTTTTCTAATACGTACCGTTTCAAAGTGCTCAACCTGTTCACCGTTCAGGATCTTCTGCAGAATCTGGGATCTTTCATCATAACGTTCCGCCGGTAATAGTGTGAATATCTTACTGCCGATAATTTCCTTGGCGGTATATCCGAAAACAACCTCCGCCCCTCTGTTCCAGCTCGTAATGACATCCTCCAGAGATATACTGAAAATTGCATCTTTCGAGGACTCAACTATCATCGCCAGGCGGTCTCGTTCGTCTTCCATCTTTCTGCGTTCGGTCACGTCCTGAGAGGTGACGGTCACGGATAAAATTTTGCCGGTGTCATCAAGAATCACGTCTCCCTGGCCGTAAATTGTGCGAATTGAGCCATCCGGACGGACGATGCGGCAGTAGTGACTGATAAATGATTGGCATTTTTTCAACGCATTACGCACGACTCTTTTTACGGCTTCACGGTCTTCCGGATGGACCCTCTCCAGAAATCCTTTGTAGGATGCCGGGATTGAACCCGGTTCAATCCCGAAAATCCGATACAGCTCATCCGACCAGCTCGTTTTACCACTGACAACATCCCATTCCCAACAGCCTAAGTGGGAAATTTTCTGCGCTCTAGCGAGTTGCTGTTCGCTCTTGCGGATCTGTTGACCCTGCTCGTTGACCAGTCGTTTCAGGCTGATTTCTTCGATTGTTTTGTTGATCACGGCAAAGAGGTTCTCATTGGTGACCGGCTTCAGCACGTAATGACGGATACCGATCTCGATGGCATTCTGAAGATAATAAGGATCACTATAGGCCGTCACAGCGATAATGGCCGCCTCTGCATCAAGCGACTTGATCTCCCTGGCCATCTGGATACCGTCCATGACCGGCATATTCATGTCGGCCAAGACGATGTCCGGGCGCCACTCCCTGAACATCTCCAATCCGGTAGCGCCGTTTTCAGCGACGAAAAGTTTCAGGTCGGGGAATTTCATGGCAATAATTCTGCGGATCAATTCACGCGCAGATGCATCGTCCTCCACATACAGCAGGCCATACCCGCGCATATTGCATTGTAAAGGTTCCATGTCGTGCCTAACCATGATGGCCCCTTCAATCTGGATCACTATTTTTTCTTTATCATCCTCTTTACTGGTTGGCGTCCAACAAGGATTGACCGCCATTACACCTAATCCATTTCGCGCAATTTTTCACATTACTTTTTGATCACGCAATCGATGACGGCATTGATCCTCCGGTTTTTCTGCCTGCCATCGGGTGTGTTGTTATAGGCGATACGCCGGGTGGAACCGTACCCCTTGGCAGAAAGACGGGAGCGCTCGATTCCGAATTTTTCCACCAGGTAGTTCACCACGTTTTCGGCGCGCTGCCGGGAGAGCTTCATGTTGTGCTCCGCATCGCCGACATTGTCGGTATGCCCCTCGATAAGGGCGGTGGTTGTCGGGTACTTCTTCATATACTCGCCGACCGTGTTGACTTCACCATAAAAGGTGGGCTTGATCTCGGCGCTGTCCGTTGCGAATTCCACTTTCAGGGTCATGCATAGCCTTTCCGGAGGGGGGGTGAGCTGTCTGAAATCGAGCAGACAGTCCACGACAGCGATGATGCGCCGGTTTTTCTGTTTACCCGCATCGGTTGCGTTGTCGGCAATCGGCATTGATTTGCCGTAACCCTTGGCGAAAAGCCGGGAGGGGTCAATACCGAATTCTGCCGTCAAAAATTTCACCACACTCTCGGCACGGCGTTGAGAAAGCTGCAGGTTGAAGTCATCGCTGCCAACTTCGTCGGTGTATCCTTCGATGACAGCGGTGGTCGTCGGATATTTTTTCATGAAGTCGCCGACCTTGGCCACCTCATCGTGATATTGGGAGCGGATTTCGGCTTTTTCGATGTCGAACTCGATATTCAGGGATACACAGTACTTCATCGTCTCCGGAGTCGGTTCAGCAGCCGGAATCGGTTCGAGCGGAGCTTCGAGTGCCGCCTCTACTACCGGAGCCGGGGCGGCTTTGGGCGCCGACTCAGTTACCGGCGGTGCTACGGGCGCTGCGACCGGGGCCGGGGCAACCTTCTTCCCGCCGAACTGGTAGGTGACCCCAACGGTGTATTCGTAGTTAGAGAGGGATCCGTTGTCACGGTAGACAAGGTGCCGGAAATCGCCGCGCAGGGCCAGGTCGTCGGTCAGGAAGTACTTGACTCCCGGACCGTAGTCAAAGGCGCCCTTCGTAAAGGTTTCCTGATTATCCCGGTCGATCGAAATGCCGCCGTAGCCAGCCGCCAGATAGGGAACCAGCTTGTTGTCAGGTAAGAAGTGCAGCAGGATGTCGCCACCATAGCGATATGCATTGGCGTCGCCAAGGCCCCGGGTGCTCTCCGTCGGCACGAAGTCGAACAGTGCCTCGACACCGAAATGCCTGGTTAAATTGTAACCACCGCGGATGCCGAAGACGGGCCTTGTTTCCAGGTGTTGCTTGCCATCGAAGCTGTAGCCGCCAAATATGCCGGATAGGGTGTAGGAGCCGGGCCGGATACCGGTTGCTGCAGCCGTGGATGCAATTATAAGCAAAAACAAATTAACCATCAGATAGTGGGGGATTTTTTTCACGGTATACCTCCTTGTCGAATGAGTCTTTTTTAAATTTTCCCACTAAATATGCTCATGTCAAAGACATCCGGCGATAACCGCAGCTTCTGTACAAAGTAAGAGGCCGATCACGTCATCGCTCACGCTCCTTGCCAAGAGCCTGCTTCTCCAGATTGGTTAAAATCGCTGCAAACGTCTGGGTGACCAAGTCCTTGGAATCAACCGGTTGCGAACCTTCTTTCATTGCCAGGGCAGCATCTCTGATAGCTGCGGCAATGGTCAGGTTCGAGGCGATTATCATTTTTGCTTCCTGGGAAAGTTCGGGCATTTAAAACCTCCTTTGATCGTGAAGGTGCAAACGCTAGAAGTGGCCTTTCAGGAAGTATACCTGCAAAAAACCATGTTACAATTACATATCCATCACCAACACGGGATCATAAACATGCCCTACCGCTTTCTTGGAGACATAACCACTGCCGATGTGGCCTTTGAGGCTTGGGGAGCGACACGGGAAGTGCTGTTCGCAGCCAGCGCCGCCGCCCTCTTGCGCACCATGGCGGCCAGACCTGAAGAGGTGCAGCGCCGCCAGGAGCTTGCCATCAGCCTGGAGCACGAGGAACTGGATCTGCTGTTGTTCGATTTTCTGGGTGAGTTAGTCTTCTACAAGGACGCTCGCCGGTTGCTGCTGCATGCTGATGAATTGCGGATCAACGACGCAGAGGGTGTTTTTCGACTGGATGCGCTGGCCTGGGGTGAGAAAATTGACCCGCAGCGCCACAAGCTGCTGGTGGACGTCAAGGCGGTCACGCTGCACAGGCTCCGGGTTGTGTGCGAGAATGGCACCTGGAAGACAACCATTGTGCTGGATGTTTAGCGCCTCACAGAAGCCTGCTTTCTGCGCTGAATACCGCCATACCGGAAAAACCGGGCTCACGAATTAATTGCTTTTTGACAGCAGATGGCTATACTTTTGTTCGGTTGTTTCAACCAATTCAGCTTAAAATCGACTGGTGAGCGCGATTCACCAAACCCTGGGAGCTGAGCACATGACCAATAGTTATTCTCCCGCCACAATATTGATCGTAGACGATGATGAAGCCATCCGGAAAAGTTTCAGCTACTTTTTCGAGGACTGCGGCTATCAGGTACTGGAAGCATGCAATGGGCGCCAGGGCCTCGACAGCTTCCGGCTCAACCGCCCCGAGCTTGTATTCACCGACCTCCTCATGCCCGAGATGAGCGGCCTGGACTTCCTGGCGGCACTCAAGGAGCTGAGCCCCGAGACGCCGGTGATCGTCATCTCGGGGATAGGTGTCGTGGCAGATGCAATCAAGGCCGTAAAACTGGGGGCCTGGGACTTCATCACCAAACCTGTCCTTAGCCTTTCCGAGCTGGAGATCGTAGCCAAGCGGGCACTTGAGACCGCTGAGCTGCGCCATGAGGTATCGTCGCTACGGAAGCAGATACTAAGCGGGCAACTCGTCAATCAGGGGGCCTTTGCCGCAATCATCACCCAGGACGCCGGTATGCGGCGCATCTTCCATTACATCGAGGCAATCGCGCCAACCAACCAGCCGGTCCTGATCACCGGACAGACCGGCACCGGAAAAGAGCTGATCGCACACGCCCTGCACGATGTGAGCGGACGCAAGGGAAACTTCGTCGCCATCAACGTGGGTGGCTTGGATGATCTCGTGTTTTCCGACACACTTTTCGGGCACGTCAGGGGTGCATTTACCGGCGCCGACCGGCAGCGGGACGGGATAATCGCCCAGGCCGGCGGCGGCACGCTCTTTCTGGACGAGATCGGCGACATGAGCGATGCGTCCCAGATCAAACTTCTGCGCCTGCTTCAAGAGCAGGAATATTTCCAGCTCGGTTCCGACACGCCGCAAAGAACCACTGCCCGTATCATTACCGCCACCAACCGCGACCTGCGCTCCATGGCGGATAAAGGCACCTTCCGCCAGGATCTGTTTTACCGGCTCTGCACCCATCAGGTTCACCTGCCGACCCTTGCATCACGCAAAGGCGACCTCCCGCTCCTGCTGGAGCATTTCACCGTGGAAGCAGCCACCTCGATGGGCAAAGAGGCTCCCGCCTGCTCGCCGGAACTGAACCAATACCTTAGCGCCTACGAATTCCCAGGCAATATCCGTGAACTCAAGGCCATGACCTACGATGCAGTCGCGCGACATACCAGAGGCGTACTTTCCAAGGAGTGCTTCCTGCAAGCCATGGGTGCTAACCGGCCAACAGCATCGCCCGCAACGCCAGCCCCCGGCATGGCCGAACTCTTCTCAGAGGGCGGGAACCGCATACCAACCCTCAAGGAGGCCGAAGAGGCTCTCATCCGGAAAGCCCTGGAACTGGCCGAGGGCAATCAGGGTGTGGCGGCTCGCTATCTGGGCATCACGCGCCAGGGGCTCAACAAGATAATCAATCGCAGGAAGAATCTTTCTGTAGACTGATCCGCTTCCCTGTCAACGCTGTTGCTTAGCAACAGCGTTGCTTCTCATTACACGCTGATATCACTACACAATTCCCGCAACCTCCAGAATCAGCAACGCTGTTGACAAGGCCTGCCCTCCATCGCGCCCCCGCATCACACTGTAATAAAAAGCTTTTTTATTTTAAGCGCATTGGCATCTTCCATGCAAAAATAAAGGGGGCGATTCACCTGCAGCTATTGCTCAAGGCACTTTCAAACAGGAGAGCTGCAATCGCCAGTTTCAATATTTCCGCCTGTGAGGAAGGAAAGACAATGATGTCAGTAGGTTTGGGGATACTACTCACCGTTATATGCTGCATCATCGTGCATCAGCGTGTGTTAAAGCCCAAAACAGCCGGACTGGAACGCGAACTTGCCGACATGAGGCAAGCCAATGAACTTCACCGGGACATCCAGCTTCAGCAGCAGGCGGTCCTAGAGCGTGACATCGAAGCACATAAACAGGCCGAGCTGGTTCTCAGGGAGAATGAGCAGCGCCTGCAGATTATTTTCGAGACATCCCAATCCGGCATTGTTCAGGTTGACACACAGGGGCGAATCGTTTTCGCCAACCATCGCATGGCGGAGATGCTGGCCTGCCCTCCGGATGCGCTTATAGGATCACTCTACCTTGATCATGTACATCCGGCAGAGCGTGACGTGGCAACCTCATTACTGCAGCAGCTGAACCGCGGCCAGATCGATCATAGCAACATTGACCGGCATTATGTCGACGCAGCCGGGAATGATTTCTGGGGCAACTTTTCCGGCAAGCGCTTGAAAGGGCCTGAGGGAGAAACCAAAGCGATAGTTGCCATCATCACCGACATTTCGGAACGTAAACAGATGCAGGACATCATGGTCCAGACCGAGAAAATGATCATGGTCGGCGGCCTGGCCGCCGGGATGGCCCATGAACTCAACAACCCGCTGGGCGGCATCCTCCAGAACACGCAGAACATACAACGCCGCATAACACCAGGCCTGAAGGCCAACGAGACGATTGCCGGCGAGGTCGGTGTTGATTTCGCCCTGGTGCAACAGTACCTGCAAAAGCGCGGCATCAACGAGTTGCTCAGTCACATTACGACGGCCGGCACTCGGGCAGCAGACATTATCAGCAACATGCTGGCCTTCAGCCGCAAGGGAACCGCAAAACTTGCGCCGGCAGCACTCCCCGAACTGATCAACAGAGCCATTGAACTTGCTGCCTGCGACTATGACCTCAAGAAGAAATACGACTTCCGCAATATCAGGATTATCCGTGAGTTTGAGCAGGACATGCCGGCAATAGTCATGAACAACCTGGAGATTGAACAGGTTCTGCTGAATATTCTTAAAAACGCAGCCCAGGCCTTGGCAGAAAGGCATTCCGGCACAAAGTCACAGATCACTCTCCGCACCCGGCACGCCGATCAGTATGCCCAAATCGAGATCGAGGACAATGGACCGGGCATGCCCGCAGATATACGCAAGCGAATCTTCGACCCCTTTTTCACCACCAAGGAGATCGGTGTAGGCACGGGTCTCGGATTGTCAGTGGCCTATGCATTGGTGGTCAACAACCACCGCGGGATCATCAGCGTTGACTCCGAACCGGACAGGGGTTCCACCTTCACCATCAGCCTGCCGTTTTGCCCGCAGGAGCCCGCATGACACACCCTATCAGCGTACTCCTGATTGACGACAATCAGCTTGTGCTCGATAGTGTCTCTGCTTGGCTGGAGGATGATGGATTCAGCGTCCACAGCGCAACATGCGGCCAGGACGCGCTGCAATTACTCAGTTCCATGCCCATCGATTTCATCATGGTCGACCTGAAATTGCCTGATATGAACGGCGAAGCCTTTATCATCCAGGCAATCAGGCAATACCCGTCAACCTGCTTCGTTATCCATACCGGCGCGCGTTCGTACCGGCTTCCGCTTGAACTTCAGCATCTGGGACTTCAGGACAATGATATTGTCTACAAACCGATCGTAAGCCTGCCGCTGCTTACCGACATGATCCGCAGCAAGGTTCGGGGAGCAGCACATAATGCTTGAAACGCAAGAGATCAAGGTCCTGACCATCGAAGACGACGATCTGCTGCGCCGCAGCATCGCCACCTACCTCGAAGACAGCGGCTTCACAGTCTATGAGGCCGCCAACGCTCAGGAAGGCTTGGCACTCTTCAGGCAGAACCAGCCGGATATTGTCTTCACGGATCTTTGCATGCCGCATGGCAACGGCCTGGATCTGCTGCCTGTGCTGCATGCTGAAAGCCCCCATACCCCCCTGGTGGTGGTTTCGGGAGCCGGCAGGCTCAACGATGCCGTGCAGGCCATGAAAGTAGGGGCATGGGACTACATTGACAAACCGGTACGGGATCTGTCCATCCTGGAAGATCTGGTGCACAAATTGACCAGACAGTCCGCGGATATGCGTAAGCAACAGGCGGACCTGGTTTGCTTCAAGCAAAGCCGCGATGTCTATACACATTACGATGCGCTTACCGGCCTCCCCAACCGCACCTTTCTGGCCGATCATTTCGCCGTCCTGTCCGCCCGGGAAGAGCGACTGACCCTGATCCACCTTGATCTGGACAACTTCAAACTGATGAACGCCACCCTGGGGCCGCAGGCGACTGACAAGCTCTTGCAGAAGATATCCGTGAGAATCCTGCAGGTTCTGGCCGACGAAGACATGGTGGCCCGCATAGGCAGTGATGAATTTGCCATACTGTCACCGGTGGATGAGAAGGGCTTGAACACCCTGATCGCATCCCTGAAAAACGTCTTTTTCGAGCCATTCGGCATCATCTCGGAACTATTCGTCACGGTGAGCATGGGGGTCGTGTGTTGGCCAGGCGACGGGGCCACGTTCGATGAACTGCTCAAGCATGCTGACATGTCGATGTTGCAGGCGCGCAGGCAAGGCAATAGCAGTGTCCAGTTTTACAACCCCGCTTTCGGCAAGCATATCCAGAGCCGGATCGAATTGGAAAACAACCTCAGGCGGGCACTGGAGCGGAATGAATTCACCCTGCATTACCAGCCCCAGATAGATATTGCCAGTGGTGCTGTGGCCGGACTGGAGACGCTCATCCGCTGGCAGCACAAAGACGGCAGACTGATACCGCCGGGAGAATTCATCCCCATCCTTGAGGAATCAGGCCTCATCATCCCGGTCGGCAACTGGATTCTGAAAAACGCCTGTTCACAGTATGTTGCCTGGCGCTTGCAGGGGATGGCTCCGATCTGCCTTTCCGTGAACATCTCCGCTCCGCAGTTCAAGTCAGGGGATCTGCCGGCCACGGTTATAAGAATACTTGCTGAAACCGGGATGGATCCAACCTGCCTCTGCGTCGAGCTGACTGAAAGTATCGTTATGGAAAACATCGAGAAAACCATCAGCACCCTTGAAACGCTTCGCAAGCTCGGCTTGTCCCTGTCCATCGACGATTTCGGAACAGGCTATTCTTCGCTCAACTATCTGAGCACGATGCCGATCACCGAGTTGAAGATCGACCGGTCCTTTATCTCCACAATTCCCCATGACCGCAACAACGCCCACATTGTCAACACCATCATCAGCATGGCCCACAGCTTGAACTTGCGGGTCGTGGCCGAAGGGGTGGAAACCGCCGAGCAGCTGCATCACCTCTCGACCAGGCAATGTCAGATGGTACAGGGATTCTACTTCAGCAAACCGCTCCCGGCAGAAAAACTGCTGGAATATTTGGCGCAATACGAGGAAGCGGCATAGCCCCGGAATTTTTCCACAGAGCCGATTCGGATATATGCTCTTGTTTTTTATCCCGGATAGGCTTAATACATCAGTGGACTACATTTTAAAGGCGGAATGAAAACATGCTTGTGAACATGCGCGGAAGGCTGATTTTATATGTATTGTTTTTTGCTGTGCTACTACCCTTGGCCGGCTGTGCAAAAAGATATACAACTACTTCAGGACAGGTAATTACCCTTAAGGAACATGAGGCGCTGTTTCTGCACAATTGCGAAAACAATGAATGGTGGGATAAACACTCGCCGGCGGCTAATTGTGGTTTTTTTGGTAAAGACACGATCAGGTATGATCCGGTCGGGTCTTTGCGTTTTTTGAAGAAGGGCTGCGACAATGGCGACGATTTATCCTGCCTGGAGTTTGCCGGCAATGCTTACAAACTATCCACGGATGATCGCAAGATTAAGCTGATACGGTCATACACCTTGCCTGCTGATGAAGTGATGAATGCAAGAAGCTATGCCCTCAACCTGTGCCTGAACAAGGAAATCGTGCTGAAAGGCACGAACAGTTCAAACTGGGTCTGTTATTTTGCCGGCAAGCTCCATTCTAATGTCAAACCTATAGACGCTGCCAATGCAGCCAAGGCATTCAAGAAAAATTGTGACGCGCGAAACGACTGCGAGGAATTGAAAAAACTGGGGATGAATCAGCCTTAGATCGTTTAGGCCACTTTCTGCGCGTTAAAAAGGGGCAACCAACATGGTTGTCCCTTTTTTGTTCATCATTGTTCGTAGGGGCGATTCTTGTAATCGCCCCTGCCGGGCAAACACAAGGTTTGCCCCTACATGGAATTACAGTGAGGCACTTCCCAAACGCCCCAGCGCCTCCTGGACCCGGATTAGAAACCGTTCAGCCGTGAACGGCTTCTGCAGGAAGTTGATCTCCTCTTCGAGGGTACCATCATGCACGAACAGTTCGTTGGTGTAGCCGGATATATACAGGACCTTCAGCCCGGGGAGCAGCTTGAGCAGTTCCTCGTACAGATCCTGACCATTCATCTCCGGCATGATAACATCGGTTACCATCAGTTCAATTCTGTTTCCATGCTCTTTGACCAGTTTCTCGGCCACGGAGGGACGACCCGCCACAAGGACCAGGTAGCCGGACGACTCCAGCAGTTCAACCATCATGGTGCGGACCATCTCGTTGTCTTCGACAACAAGGATGGTCGTATCGCCTGACATCGCCCTGATTTCAACCCTTGGAGCAACAGTTTCGCCAATCGCCAGGTCCTGCTTGCTGAGCGGCAGGTAGATATTGAAGGTCGTGCCTTCGCCGACATGACTCATGACGGTAACATAGCCTTCATGCTGCTTGACGATGCCGTAGACCGTAGCCAGGCCAAGACCGGTGCCATGTCCCACCTGTTTGGTGGTAAAAAACGGTTCAAACATATGAAGCAGGGTTTCGTCGTTCATGCCGCAGCCATCATCGCTAAAACCCAGCAAAGCATAGGGTCCGGGTTGCAGGCCGGGGTGCAAGCGGGCATACTCGTTATCGAGCGCCACAATACCGGTTTCCATGATGATCCTACCAGTCCCCTTGATTGCGTCCTGGGCATTGACCGCCAGGTTGAGGAGGATCTGTTCCACCTGCCCGCGGTCTGCCAGAACAACAACTCCCCCCGGCGCCAGGCGGACATCGATGATGATGCTCTCACGTATGGTACGCCGCAGGATATCCTGAAAAGTGGTGACGATCTCATTGAGGTCCACAGGCTTGATGGTGAGCAGCTGTTTGCGGCCAAAACTGAGCAGTTGCCGGGTCAGGTCTCGGGCCTTATAGGCAGCGTTCATGATTCCCTGCGCCTTGGCTGACAAAGGGTCTCCGCCCGGCAGCTTGTGCTGGATCATGTCGGCATAGACAATGATGGGGGTCAGCAGGTTATTGAAATCGTGGGCAATCCCTCCGGCGAGTTGGCCGACCGCCTCGATCCGCTGCACATGATGCAACTGCCCCTCAAGCTGTTTGCTGTGCTCCTCCGACCTGAAACGCCCAATGGCGATGCCGGTCAGATGGACGGCGGATTCGATCATCTCAACCTCGAACCGATCAGGCGAATGCGGCTCACGGTAATAGGTCGCAAAGGTCCCCAGCAGCTCACCTTCCGCCGAGAGCACCGGTTCGGACCAGCAGGCGCGCAAACCGGCTTCACCGACTGCCTTGAAACCCCTCCAGAAGGGATGTCCCTCGATTTCCTCCACAACCACTCGCTGGCGACGATATGCGGCCGTACCGCATGAACCCACACCTTCGGCAATCCGCAAACCGTCAACCGCCTGGTTATAAAAATCAGGCAGACTCGGGGCGGAACCATGCCGCAGGTGCAGGCCATCCTCATCCGGCAGGAGCACGGAACAGAGCATCCCTTCACACTCTTGCTCCACATATTGGACAATATAGCGGAGAAGTTGATCCAGATTGGCACCGGTAGCCATTTCTTCAAGGATTCGCAGCCGGGTCTGTTCACGGCGTTCGCTCCGCTTGCGCTCGGTGATATCCCTGGCAATGCTGAGTACAAGCTTCCTGCCGCCACTCTCCATAACCTGCGCATGGATTTCAACAGGGAGCACTGTGCCGTCCTTGCCAAGATAAGCCGATTCAAAGGTCATCTCACCGTACTCGCGCAGAAACTGGAAATTGGAATCAATACCGGCCGCATACTCCGGCGGTTCGACGTCATGCAGCCGTTTGCCCAGCAGATCGGCCGGTTCATATCCGGTCAATTTGTAAAAGGCATCGTTGCTCTGCACCAGTCGTCCATCGGTCTCAAGCAACAAAATGGCGTCATTGGCCGCATCGATCTGGGCGGCCTTGATCCGCACCTGCTCCTCCTGTTCACTCAGCATGTATTGCGTTGCCTGCAAACGGTCGAGATGGCGGATCAACAATTGCATCAGCAGGACAACGGCCAGGCACAGCCCGAGCGTCATACCCGAGTGCAGAACCATCTTGCGCGCCCATGGGGCCAGTACGTCGTCTTTGTCAAGCGAGACCACCGCCACCACGGGAAAGCGGGACAGGCGCTGATAGGAAACAATTCGGGCCGCTGTGTCAATCGGATTGTGATTCTGAGTCGTATGAAAAGTGCCCGTGGGAGAAGCAGGCAGTTTTTCGCGGAAAAGCACCGTGCTGCTGAAATCGGTCTCGTAGACCTTTTCCACGTAGGGCTCAAATACCAACGGGTAACCATCGGTGCGCAGCAGTGCAATGCGACCATGCGGCCCCAGGCTGGCAGCGCTGAAGAATCGCTTGAAATACTCCGCTTCAAAGGCCACCGTCAGCAGGCCGCTAAATTGTTCCCCAGGCCGGTTGAGCGGGCGCATCAGGTTGAAGCGCCAGCGCTTGACCAAACGGCTCATGACCGGCCTGCTGACGGAGAGATCGGCACCGGGCGTGTTCAGGTAATAACGGAAATAATCCCGATCAGCGACATCAATCGGCTTGGAGGGGAATTGGATCGAGTTGATGAACATACTGCCGCGGTTGTCAACAATGAACAGGGAGCCCATGTGGGGGGAATCTCCCACCTGGCGCTGCAACTCATCGAACAACACGCGCCGGTCGATCTTTTGGATGCCACCCTGTATCCCTATGCTGTGGAGGACACCCCGCAGCACGCGGTCAGACTCGGAAAAGGCGCTTTCACTATGTTCGGCCAGCGTCCGGGCATACCCTTCCGCCTGGTGTTCGGCCACCGTGATGATGTTCCGGCGTTCGGCGACAACGTCCCAGAGCGAAATGCCGATGACGGCAACCAGAAGCAGTCCCACGACGATTCTGACGCGGGTCTTGAGTTGGGCAATAGAGATTTCATTAACCGGCATAACGAATACCTGCTGTAATAAGCGACTGCTGCGTCAAGGCTGAAATACGCGTTATGATACTCGGGTTGCCATCGCTTTGTCAGCAAAAAACACTTATACGCTCAACAATCAAACGACAACATTGCCGCGCTTCTGAAATAAGATTACAATGCCGCGAATCCTTACTAAAGAGAACTAATTTATGCGCATTGCCCTGATAACCCCCCATTACTGCCCTGACATTCGCGGCAATGCAGTGACCGTCCGCCGGATTGAACATCATCTGAGACTGTTGGGCTGCACCCCGGATGTATTCGCACTGGACTCGGTTTCAGCGGAGAGCGCCGTAACCCGGATAATAGCAGGCGGCTATGACCTGTGCCATGCCTTCCACGCCCATGAGGGCGGTAGCGTAGCCCGGATGATTGCCAACCTGAGCAATGTCCCTTATATCATTACCCTGACCGGTTCAGACATCAACATGGCCTGCGCCGACAACCGCCGGGGTGAAACTCTGGCAGCACTTGCAGGGTCAACCCGCATCGTGGCCTTTCACAGCAGCATTGCAGAACGACTGGCGCTTGAGTTCCCGGCGCTCTCCAGCCGAATCGCGGTCATCCCCCAAGGGGTACTATTGCCAGGCAAGATCTACGTCGAGCCTCCAACGGATCAGTTTACCTTCCTGCTCCCAGCCGGGCTCAGACCGGTCAAGAATGTGCTGTTCCCCCTGGAGCCATTGGCAAGGCTGATCCTTGAGGAACCGAGCCTGCGCCTTGTAATCGCCGGTCCGATGCTGGACAAGGTCTATGCAACCCAAGTCGTTGACCAGCTGCGGCACTTTCCCTTTGCCAACTACATCGGAGCGGTTGAACATCCGGAGATGGGGAAGCTCTATCGACAGGCCAGCGCAGTACTGAATACCTCCTTATCCGAAGGCGGGATGGCAAACAGTCTGCTGGAGGCAATGGCCTGGTGCAGGCCGGTATTGGCAGCGGCCATCGAAGGGAACCGGTCCCTGGTGACCGATGGCGTGACCGGCTTGCTTTACCGCGACAGCGCTGAATTTTTCGACAAAGCGCGGCAGTTGCTGATCGATTCTACGTTGCGCAAGCAGCTTACCAGTACAGCACGGCAGATGCTTCTTGAGAAACATTCACCGGAATGTGAGGCAACAGAGTATCTGAAATTGTATCGGGAGATTTTGTCGTAGTCCGTCGAAAGCGAACTATGTTCAGCAAAACAGCAGATGGCCACCAACATAGTGCTGGTGGCCATCTGCTGTAACAGCTTTATTTACCGGAATCGTGAATTTCAGGTGTTTGGGTGGTCTTCTTCGTACCTCGGTCCCCGAGGTCACAAGAGTTGGACATTCAGGTCTGCACCCCAAAACGGGGCAGAATGTATTTTTGCAAAGCAATCCAGATCACGAAAAAACCAACCAATATCAATAAATCTTTCATGTTTCACCTCACAATGGTTTCTTCCCAAGCTTTTGGACAACTATACCAAATTCTGGAAAGTACAGCCACATTGTTCAACCAACACAGAAATACCTACCACTCTTCCTGGGCTTTAATCGCTCTTTCAAAATACAGTTCCGGCGAAGTCAGCTTCTGGGTCTCCTTATTGCTGTATCCCAACTCACTGAAATTCAGCACCCCGTTCGGGACGTGGCAGCTGGTGCAGGATAGAGCATTTTTCTTTGGTCCCACCAGATGGTTGCTGCCAAAATAGATGGTCTGCCAACCCGGTACCGGCTCATAATCCTTGATACCCATGATTTTGGCGGCGGAGGCCACCCCGGCCAGCGTATCACCGTTTGCCATGGGCGGGGCAAAATCCATTGCCATCAAATCACCGGATTTTTTATTGAAGTACGCCTTGCCCTGAAAGATCTTAAAGGGATAAATCTTACTTTTCCCGTCAACACGGCTTCCATTAGGCCCAATGAAGGCAGGACGGTTGGCCACCGTCAAATTGTACCAGGCATACACGGGCTTGGTTTCATTAACCTCACGTCTTAGGGTACTTGGTTCCCAAAAACCATTCCCCTGCTTTTCCCACTTGGTAAAATCCTTGGCACTGGCTCCACCTGTTTTGGGAATATGGCAGGTCTGACAGGCTATCTTTTCCGCGTGGCGGTTCAGATCGGCATCCTTGTGCGGTTTATTGGTATGGCATTCGCCGGCGCAGGAAATACGCACACCATCATGGGCCCAGTTATTGGGATCATAGCCGGTCGGAAATTTGTGGTTCTTAACCTGATGGCAATCGATACAGACCATCTTGTTGGACACATGCACGTCCTTGGCGGGATCGATCGAGAACCCACGCTTGACAAGGACACCGCCTCCGGCAGATTCATGGCAGATCATACAGGTCTTGCTAGTCGGACGCCCCAGATTGGCTGCGGCTTCGGTGCTTCGATCCTGGCCCATGACAACAGTTCCGTCACTTAACTTGCTCGGCTTGCGTTTACTGAAATCATACTTGTAGGAGTGGCAGATCAGGCAGTCGATGGATTCCTCTGCTTTCGGCCCGGTGCTGCCCACTTCACTGGTGTGATCTCCCAAGTGGCAGGTATTGCAACCTGAAAATTTGGTCTTGCCAAGCTGATTAGGGGGAATTTCCTTCAGGTTGTTGACTATGTCATTTCCGTTGCACATGGTATAGATACGATTCTTCATACCATACTCTTCGCCAGGCTTTATCCCTTCAACGTTATCAACCTGCGAGGCATGCTTCCAATGGACAGTACCCAGAATTTCCTTTGCCTTGCCGGGGTGACAGGTTTCACAGGTTTTTGGCCCCTGGTAGCCGTTTTTGAGAATGTATTCCTTGCCGGCGTGCTCCTTGGCAGAGACTGTAGAAGCACTCAGCGCAATCCCTAATATGGCCGACAACGCAATTTTTTTCATCATGATGTTGCTTCTCCTCGCATAGGTAATATTTTTGCAGGAGCAATGCAATCAGTCCCCAAAAGTACTGAGCGCCGCACCCGTCTTAATGCAATATCAATCAAACATCCGCAGGTTCAAACGCTATATCTACATTAACATATGTTAGCGGGTAAAAAAATGTGCCCGGCAAAAGGCACACTAAATAAGACACAATCAGATCTTCTCGACATGTCTTTTATTAAGTCTTAACAACCAGCTGTTTTTTTAAATATTTTGGCAACATTCCTGCCATCCTGCTTGTCATATTTGCTGCGGATCTCATCACCATCTACAATACGTTTGTCCTTGAATTTATCGAGCGTCATCTCGTCTGAAACCACAACAATAACGTTCTCGCCTGTTTTGGAATCCTTGAGAGTCACCACAGCGGAAGTGCTGTCTGATGCCATTTCGATCTTGGTAATGCTACCCACCATCTTTGCCTCTTCGGCGCACGCCGTTTTTCCAAAAGCCAATGTAGAGACAGTCAACACCGCCAGCATGAGAACAACCGGGAAAAACTTTTTCATGATACACTCCTTTTCTTGGATATCTTTATATATATATTTGCATACACAAAAACATTAATCAAGTGTTTTTTCAACACATGTCAAAAATGATCTTCTGCTTGAACGACGGTCGGCTGTCTTGACAAACCACTGGCAGCCACTACAATTATCACTGACTAATTTTGATTTTGTTCTGATTTTCGAAATGACCTGAAAGGAGAAACTCTATGCTTTACTTTGTAAAAGACAATACACTTCACCGATATCCAGTGTCAAAACGCTGCGGAGTGCAGCGCGACAAAGAACCTCTCAGAGATACCATCCCCCACGGATTTAAAGAATGCGTCTACTGCATGAATCGGTGGCCGGGAGCTGAAGAATAATACGGGCGCGGGCGGCAAGGCAGGCTACCATAAACCAAGGCGGAGATGCTTCATTGTAAGCGGGCCAAATCAAGGAGACAGGATGAACCAAATGGCTTAAGTGGGGGAAATTATGATCCGCGTTATCGCTAATAATTTTCAGGAATCCATGGTTGATGATCACGTTCTCGATAGCTTGATTGGATCAAACAAGCTTATCGCCTTCCACCGTTCCAACGAATGGGTGGTGATTGGAAAGGATGCCGTTAGGGAGCAACACACTTTCTATCTCGGCAAAGAACGACGAAGAATAATTTACGGCAATGATTTTTACATGAAATAGTGCCTAAAAAGCTCACGAATTCAGGGCAAGATTCATACGCATAACGAAGAAACAGCACACACCAGTTTGAGCTTGATGTGTGCTGTGCAGGCAATCCGGTATGGTGTGTTGAATGTTTGTCTAATGGCCCGCATTCGGGCTTTCTTCCGCTTTATTGATGTAGCGGTAAAACATGGGGAACCCAACGAAGAAGGCCACGCAGATCAGATACTCCACACCTTTGATATACTGATAATAATCTACCAGGGTGAACACTTCCTTGATTTCCCCTACGGATGCAAATAATTCCATGATCTGACTCCTCTCCGTATAGTTCGTTTAACTTCTCTATTTTTAATCATTCTTCTATTCTGTATTTATCTGTTAGTGCCGTGCAGTGACAGCAGCTTTTTCTTTGTTACTTGCTGCGGCTCCAGTGATCATGCCGTGCAAAGTGATAATGGCCGGGATGCACTGGATTACAACCACCAGGGCGCAGAAACCCAGGAACAGAAGAATCAGGGGACCGCTTATGAAAACCTTGTTGGTAGCGCCGCCGGATGCAAGGGCTGCGCTGCTGGTTACGAGGCTGAGGGCAACTGCGCTGAATACTGCTGTCAAAGTCTGTTTTGCGTTCATGGTGTTCTCCTTTTGTGTATGCGTATCTGTTACCAGATAATTAAATTGAATTGCTACGCCGCATGGGGGTGCAGGTTTTTAAAGGCGCAATGTACCGCTTGGCGGATCTCTTCACGGTCCTCGGCATCAACAGGTTTCATGGCGTGGTAAAATACGCCCGCGCCTCTCAGTTTACGCAACAGTCCCAGGGATGTATCCGATGCAATCAGGATGATGGGCAGGTTGCGGTTGCATTGTTTCAGAAGCGGGATAATTTCGGCAGCGGCCATGTCATCGGTTTTAGAGCCCAGGACCACAACCTGAGCCGTTTTCTTGAGAACTCCGCAAAGAGCACTTGCAACAGAGCTGGTCACAGTGACATGGTACCCGGCGTCGATAAATATCTCTGCCATCTGTTTGCGACAATCCTTGTCTTCGTCCACTATGAGAATTTCTTCTTGCATGGCGTTATCCTCGCATACCCTGAAAGGTATTGTTACTGTTTCGTCTGTCAGGTGCATAATCCGGAGTACACTGGACACCCAATCCGGAATTAACTGGACAGTCCGTCCGGTTTTGACTGGACACTGAATCCGGTTTTAACTGGACACTTTTTTACGATTTCCGGATTTGGTGTCCAGTT
>Ga0209212_1003054_pt1 | contig 22717 bp, 19 predicted proteins | sample RifGroC2_FD_183996 | JGI IMG/M metagenome (GOLD analysis project Ga0209212, IMG submission 183996) | Groundwater microbial communities from Rifle, Colorado, USA - Groundwater C2 (SPAdes) (version 2) | ecosystem: Environmental > Aquatic > Deep subsurface > Groundwater | place: Rifle, Colorado... | reverse complement strand
CCGCCGCTTTTGGCCTCGCCTGCTGATAATGATACCGTGATCACAACCGCCCCAACCTTGAGCTGGAATCCTTCGACGGGAGCCGCCACGTATCGTCTGCAGGTTGATACGACCAACGTGTTCGCATCCACAGTGTTTAACGACTCGACGATCACCGGGCTTTCAAAGCCGTTGTCTGGCCTGACAAATGGGAAGACCTATTACTGGCGCGTAAATGCAAAAAATAGCGGTGGAACGAGCGCCTACTCAACGATATGGCAATTCACCGTTGCACCATTGCCGCCTGCACCGGTAAGTCTTCTCGGTTCGGCCGCCACATATGGAATCATGGCAACCGCAGCCATCACCAGCACGGGTAACTCCGTTATTAATGGAGATGTATCGCTGGATCCGGGAACGTCAATGACCGGATTTCCGCCGGCAATAGTCAACGGCACAATACACATCAATGATACACAGTCGGCGCAGGCAAGGGCCGACCTGTTGGTCGCGTATAACGACCTCAAAAACTTGCCTCCGGGAACAACCATATCTGCCGGTGCGGATCTGGGTGCGCTCTATCCGTTGGGTATTCCTCCGGGCACCTATACATCCGGCAGCACAATGTTGGTTTCGACCAATCTCGTTCTCGACGCGGGCGGCAACGCCAATGCTGTCTGGGTCTTCCAGATCGGTTCATCGTTGACCACGGGGGCAAACGTGACGTTGGCAAACGGTGCAAAGGCCAACAACGTCTATTGGGTTCCAACGTTGGATGCGACCGTGGGAGTTGGTACTACCTTCCATGGAACGATCGTGTCCGGCAGAGATGTCACTGCAGTGACCGGCGCCGTTATCAATGGCAGAATATTGGCCGGAGCGACCACAGCCGGCACAATTGCCTTGCAGGCCGCAGTTGTTACCGTCCCCGCGCCGTAAGGGTATGGATCCTGCCCGCCAGACATCAGTTTGGCGGGCTGGTTTCAAGCTGTGAAACGCAAAAACACATATTTCGGAAGCATGGAGACCCTGAATAGCAGGGGCCTAATTCTAGATGTAAGTATTTCGGAGGATTTATCATGGGTGCAATCTTAAGAAAACTTTCTCTCACCCAACTGGCCAGACGAGTTGCCGTCATTACGACGGTTTCGCTTGCCATGTTTGTTCTGGCGGCGTGCGATTCAAATGCGCCAACTGACCAACGCGATCTCACTGGCCCGCAAAGTCTCAACGGGCTTTCGAAGACGGGTAGTGTCAGCACATCGGCTGTTCCTTTGGGGACGGCGTCGACATTCGCGGTCATGGGTTCGGCGGGAGTTACCAACGCTACGACATCAGTCATCACCGGAGATCTGGGTGTTGGCCCGGCCGCTCCTTCAGCAACGGGCTTCGACCTGATCAACAATACGATCGTGTACGGTTCGGGAGGAACAGTGACAACCGGGCTGGGGATAGTGAACGGGACGATCTATGCGGGAGGTCCCGTCGCACTTCAGGCTCATAATGATGCCGTCATCGCGTACAATTATCTCATCGAGCAGGTGCCCAATACTATCTATGGGGATGTTTATCAGCTCGATGGAGATACGATCACGCCAGGCGTCTATAATTTTCCTTCGTCTGCCAATTTGCAGGTGGGTGGAACACTGTATCTTGATTTCCAGGGAAACAACGATGCGCTGTTCATCTTCCAGCTTGGCTCCACGCTTGTAACGATGGCCGATTCAAGAGTCGTTGCGCTCAACAATGACAATACGACATGCAGCGGTTCGAACGTGTATTGGGCAGTTGGTTCCTCTGCGACAATCGACGGTGCCGAGTTCCTCGGAACCGTTATTGCCTATACTGCCATTACAATGACTTCCGCCGGGAACTTGTCCGGCGTCACGGAAGTGTCCGGTAGAATGTTTGCTTTGGGTGCATCAGTAACGATGGTGAACAGCCAAATCTCGGTCTGCGGCAGTTCCGGCGGTACAATTCCGCCCGCGCCCAGGCCGTGCAGAGATTTCGTCACCGGCGGTGGAAAACTCGGCAACAAAGCGACATTTGGCGTCTCCGGCGGCATCAAGAACGGTAAGTTCTGGGGCCAGCTCTCATTCAACGACCACAATGGTGTGAAGGTCAAGAGCAGCGAAGTAACGGCTTACATCGTCCTCGATCCTGTCACGCGTCTGATTGAAGGCATTGCCAAAGTCAACGGCAAGGATTCCTTTGCGTACAAGGTTATTGTTGTGGACAACGGCGAGCCCGGCCGCAACGACAGTTTCAGTCTGGAGGTCTCGAACGGATACAGCACTTTAGGCACCCTCAAAGGAGGGAATATTCAGCTTCACAGGAAATGTGGAGAAGAGGGACGGAGAGGCGACAGAGACAACAATGAGAAGTATGACGATAAAGATGAACGCGACGGTCACAAAAATTGCGATCGTGACTGAATGTGAGATCACCAGGTGCGCCCCGGCTTCCATCGCCGGGGCCGCTTGATACGGACCGTTCGCACGACTTGCGGGCGATAACAACAAAGGACGTGGTGTCAATCATGACCATAGCCGTACGTGATCTGAATATGGGAAACAAACAAATCTTTAATAGGGAGGTCCGTATGTATCACCCATCAGTGTTCCGAGGACAGAGGCTTCTGGGCCTCTGGCTCAAGAGAATTCTTTTCAATTCCGTGTTATTGATTTGTGCACACGCGGCCGTCTTCGCTCAGGATTCACCAAGAAGAGATCCCATTTGGTGGTTTGGCGGAGCGTTTGGCGCAAATCTGAACTTTTATGGCGGAACAACTCAAATGTTGAATGCCGGACTAACCGCCCCGACTGCCTTTCATAAAGGTTTTGGAGTGGGCTCTTATCTTGCCGGCCTCATTGAGTATCGCCCCAATCCTATCTGGGGTGCAATACTACAGGTGGGGTACGATGACCGGCGTGGAGCGTTCAGTGAGGTGCCGTGTCCGTGCCCGGGTCAAGTGTCGGGCTTGTCGACCACCATCAGCTACCTCTCAATCGAACCGAGTTTTCGGTTTGCTCCATTCTCTGATGACTTCTACATTTTTGCGGGTCCCCGAATCGGTTTCAATTGGGCTCCCAACTTCACGGAATCATCCGATGCCGATGAGAAAGAGTTCATCTACACGCAGACCGGCCAGTCAGCCACCAGAGCCTCGCTGAGTGACATGAGTGGAACAGTCTTCTCTGGACAAATCGGTGTTGGTTATGACATTGCGCTCGTCACCAAGAACGGCAGGAATCAGATGAATATTTCACCATTCATCTCGTACCAGCCCTATTTTGGTCAGGACCCGCGCTCAGTGGAAAGCTGGGCGGTATCAACCCTGCGGCTGGGTCTTGCAATCAAGTTTGGAAGCGGTTCGATTATTCCCCCGGGCGAAACTGAGCCAGTTCCCGCGGTCGTGGAGCGCGAGGTCCAGTTTTCGGTCCGCGCCCCAAAGGCCGTACCCGTGAAACGCAGAGTAAGGGAAACGTTTCCGCTTCGAAATTATGTCTTTTTCGAGGAAGGATCGGCCGAGATACCGGATCGATATGATCTGTTGACGAAAGAAGAGGCGTCAAATTTCAAGGAGGAACAATTGCAGGAAGTTCGGCCGAAGAGCTTTGTTGGGCGCTCAGGCCGCCAGATGGCTGTGTACTATAATACCTTGAATATTCTTGGTGATCGTATGAAAAGGAATCCCTTGACGACCATTACGTTAAGCGGAGCGTCCGAGAACGGGCCGGATCACGGCAAAGCAAGAGCGGAAACTATTAAACAGTATCTCGTGAACGCGTTCGGAATTGATGGTTCGAGGATAACGACCGATGGAAGAGATAAGCCGAAACTTCCGTCAGAAGTGCGCGGCGCTACAAGAGAACTTGCCCTTCTCCGTGCCGGAGACAGCCGTGTCGATATTGAGAGCTCTTCGCCCGAACTGATGGTTCAGGTGGGGCGTGTCCCAATGCTGAGGCCGGTGCAAATCACTGCAGTGGTGGAAGATCCCCTCGACGGCCATGTTCTTTTCAATGTGGTCGGGGCAAAGGCATCACTCGCATCGTGGTCGCTGGAAATCACGGATGACCGGGGAAAGGTTCAACGTTTCGGACCGTCCACGCGAGAAAGTGAGAACATTCCTGGAAATACCATCCTCGGCGGTCGTGCAGAAGGTCAATACAAGGTCGTGATGCTCGGAGAAACGAAAAGCGGGAAATCTGTGAGGAAAGAAAGCTCGGTTCGCCTGGTTCGCAGAGACGAACCGCTCAAAGAGGCAGTGCGGTTCAGTATTCTCTTTGATTTCGATGAATCGAAGACGGTTGCAAGCTATGAGAAGTTCCTCACCGACGTTGTCACACCGCTCATTCCGGATAACGGTCTCGTTGTTATCCATGGTTATTCGGATATCATTGGAGAGGATGCTTACAACGACAACCTATCCGAGGAAAGGGTCAAGGATGCGCAAACGATCATTGAACGCGCAGCGTCGAACAGGGGAAAGCGCGGGATTATGTATGAAACGTTTGGGTTTGGCGAGGATGTCCAATATGCACCGTTTGACAACTTCTTCCCGGAAGGACGATTCTATAACAGAACCGTCATCATTGACATTGTTCCCGATTGATGTCATCGGAGACAGATTCGGATGCCGGCAGGCTTTTTTCTCAAACGCACTATTAGATCAGTGGTCAACTTTTGAGAAACTCAACGTACGAATACGACGAAAGTGCACAAAGTGCGTTATGAAGATGAAAACAACAAACTCAGCAACACCCTTAAGACCGATGCATTTAGCCGGCTTCTCGCTGAAAGCAGTCCTGAATACACTCTTGCCCCTGTTTCTCCTGATAGCGGGTTGCAGCAAGGATGATACTGCGACGGGTCCGACATCAATAGTCATACCTCTTCAAACTACAGTGCAGGTGGGAGTGAATCTTCAATCGACAGCCGGTTTCGCAATTCTTGCCGGCTCGTTAATTTCCAACGTTCCCACATCTGCTGTAACAGGGGATGTCGGATTGAGTCCGGCCGCCCGATCGTTTATTACCGGTTTCGGTCTGACCGAAGTAACCGGGACGATCTATGCATCGGATGACGTAGCTCCGGCAGGCGTTCCCGCAATGCTGACAGCAGCGAAAGGCGACCTGACCATTGCTTATAACGATGCCGCGGGCCGCACAGCAACTGATATCGTGCTTCTTGCCGGAAATATCGGCGGGCTCACCCTGACACCCGGTCTCTATAAATCCAGTGGGTCACTTGAAATATCATCGGGTGATCTCACCTTCGACGCGAAGGGAAACGCAAATGCTGTATTTATCGTGCAGATAGCGAGCACATTCAACACGACATCAGGCCGACAGGTCATCTTGAGCGGCGGCGCACAGGCATCAAACATCTTCTGGCAGGTTGGCACTTCGGCAACTCTTGGAACAACCTCTGTCTTTAAGGGTAACATCCTGGCCGATCAGTCAATCTCGCTGAACACAGGTGCAACGGTTGAAGGAAGGCTGTTGGCCCGTATTGCCGCCGTGACATTGGCGGGCAATACAGTTGTAAGGCCTACACCATAACAAAGGTGGAAGAAAAAGTAAATCAATGATTCAACACTGATGCCTCGCTTTCAACGAGCGAGGCTCTTCAGTTGCCAGCTTCAAACAATCACATGGAGGTCTCTATGAAGCTTTCTACTACAATTCGAACAAGCGCGGCGGGAAGATTGACACGCTTCCTCGGGGCGATGCTGATCTTAAGCCTTATAGTGTCTGCCGCTGCCCTGTCTCAAGCGACAGCGGTGAATCTTGGGACAGCCGGCGATTTTGCGATTCTGGCAAAAACGGGAGTCTCCACCACGGGCGTTACCGCAATTACCGGAGATATTGGAGTCAGTCCCGCCGCTGCGACTTTCATAACCGGATTTGGATTAATCATGGATGCATCCGGTACATTTTCCACATCATCGTTAGTCACTGGAAAGATATATGCCTCCGACTACACGGCCCCAACTCCGACGAAGATGACCACGGCTATAAGCGATATGCAAACCGCCTACACCGACGCAGCCGGACGGACATTGCCTGATTCCACTGAAATGGGTGCCGGAGATATTACCGGGAGGACCATCACGAAGGGTCTCTTTAAATGGGGAACCGGTGTCCTGATATCTGCTGGTGGTGTCACGATCTCGGGTAGCGCAACCGATGTCTGGATTTTCCAGATAGCGCAAGATCTCACAGTGGCCAACGGCGCAGCTGTTACTCTCAGCGGTGGTGCGCAGGCTTCCAACATCTACTGGCAGGTCGCCGGCCAGGTTACTCTTGGAACGACGGCTGCATTGAAAGGGAATATCCTGTGTCAGACGCAGATTGCGATGAGCACAGGCGCAACGCTGGTTGGGAGAGCGCTGGCACAGACCGCAGTGACAATGGACGCCAATACCGTCACAAAATCGATCCTGGTCGCCGTCGAGGAGAATCGTTTGTCGCCGCAAGAGTTCAAACTCGCGCAGAACTATCCGAATCCGTTCAACCCGTCCACGAAGATTGAGTACAGCCTTGAGAAGGCCGGCATGGTTTCCCTCAAGGTCTACAACATGCTGGGTCTTGAGGTTGCCACACTCGTCAACGGTCGTCAGGAAGCCGGCAGCTATGCTGTGCCGTTCACGACCAACACTGGAACACACGGTCTCTCGAGCGGTGTGTACTTTTACCGTTTGGAAGCCGGGTCCTTCGTTTCGACAAAGAAGTTGATCCTCATGAAGTAGTATGTTCCGAAAAGGCATGGATCCTTGCGAAGGGCCCATGCTTTTTATTCTCAAAGCATGAGCCGCGCACGTTCACGAGGATATGCACGCCCTGTCCTACGGCGAAAGGACTGACTCACATGAAAAAGAACAATATTCGTAAACGCAATCACCGCGGAAGTGCGGGCCTGAAACAAAGACCCGATGAATCGGTGGCGCTGTTTCAGCGAAGAAGAGAGCCAGTTCCTGGAGCAGACTTTTGGATATCGGACGGTCAGTCTGAGAGCGAGCATCCGCAGGGATCGCGGCCAACGTCGTTGTGGCGTGATGACGGAGGCGAGAGCGGGGAAGAGGTTTGAGTGCCCGCGATTTGTCGTAAGGGTCTCTGTAATCACAAAATTGGAAAGGCGGTGATCGAGAATGAGTCAGTATCACCAACGTCCGCGTTCTTTGCCGCGAGAGATACGCCGTTCTACCAGGTCTTCGAATTCACCTGTTACGCATAAAGATCACCGAGCCATCTTTCTCTGAAGGAATTCTCTATGAAGCACCCATTGTTCGCAATTATCGCATTAAGTGTACTTTTCGCATTGCAGGTAAGCATCGCACAGGAGCGCCTGTTCGGACTTGGCGTGATGCTCGGTGAACCAACGGGCATCAGCGCAAAATTATGGACCTCTTCTGCAAACGCGTTCGACTTTGGTCTTGGATGGTCAGTCGGTGGAGACCGGATCGGCAAATACGACGGCTATTATGCAGGCGGGAGCCGGATCCATTTCCATATGGATTATCTCTGGCATTCCTTTGATGCGATTCATTCAAGCGAACGGTTCCCTCTCTATTATGGACTTGGCGGACGTATCAACAGCGGAGGCGGCTATTCCAGTTCCGCTGCCATTCGCGGTGTCTTGGGCATCGCGTGGCTGCCGCGTGAAACGAACATCGACGTGTTTCTTGAATTGGCTCCGTCGCTTCAATTGTCCCCCTCATCCGGCTTCGGCATGGATGCGGCCATCGGAGCGAGATATTTCTTCTGAGTAGGGTGATTCTCAGCAGTTCATCTCAAGGCGGATCTGAAAAGAACAGATGCGACCCTCTTTCGGTCGATGTAATCAGAAGCGGTCAATAGTCGCCACTTCTCATTCGAAAAAGAGATGTTCCGTGCCCAGCAAGAGGAATTGACAATCATGTTACATAAAACACAAAAGGAGATCTGAATGAGACATCTCAACATAATGAACATCGCAGGGGGCGTTCTGCTTTCTGCTGTGATTGCAGGCTGCGGAAGCAGCCCTGTGGTCAACAAAGAGGCCTCTACATCGGCGATCCGTGCCGCTGAGGAGGTGGGTGCGTCCAAGGTTCCGAGCGCATCACTCTATTTGCAGCTCGCAAAGGAGGAGTTGGAAAACGCCAAAGGACTTGCATCAAGGGGCGACAAAGAGGAAGCCGAATCAATGTTGCTTCGTGCGCAGGCTGATGCAGAACTGGCAGTAGCGCTGTCGCGTGAGGATGCCGACAAGAAGGAAGCTGCGCTGGCGATCGAACGGGTAAGGCAGCTCCGTCAAGACAATCAACTGCCACAAGGAAGGAATTAACCTATGAAATCCCTTACATATCTTATGATGGTTGCGTTTGCTGCACTTCTCGTCGGTTGTGCTTCAAGCGTCCCGCCTCCGGAGCTCAGCAGCGCACGTCAGTCCTACCAACGAGCGAGCGCGGGTCAGGCGGCACAATTGGCGCCGGCAGAGCTCCACACGGCGCAATTGGCACTTAACCTCGCTGAGAGGTCTTTCCAGGACGATCCGACGTCGTATCAAACGCGCGATCTTGCCTACGTCGCAGATCGCAAAGCCAGGCTTGCCGAGGCGATTGCAGCCACTGTTGCCGGAAATGCAGTCACTGCCAAGGCGAACAAGGATTATCAGACAACCCAAACCGCGATCGTGAAGAGCACAAAAGAAGACCTCGCCGCCTCGGGAAAGAGCGCCGCACTTACATCCGAGCAACTTGCCGCTTCGGAGCGCAGCAATGCTGTTGCAGCCGAGCAGCTTGCGGCCTCGGAACGCAGCAACGCTCTTGCAGCCGAGCAACTTGCCGCGGAACAAAAGGCACGGCTTGATGCAGAGACGAGGGCGGCCAATGCACAGGCAGATCTTGCCAAACTCGCAGCAGTGAAGGAAGAGGCCCGCGGTCTCGTTATCACACTCTCGGGCAGTGTTCTCTTTGCTTCTAATCAATCCACGCTTCTGCCCGCGGCGCAGAATCGCCTCAACCAGGTTGCCGACGCACTCATGGAGACGAAAGAGCGGAAACTCACCGTTGAGGGTCATACGGACTCGCAGGGTTCCACCAGCTACAACCAGGAATTGGGGCAAAAGCGCGCAGATGCAGTGCGCTCGTACATCATCGCTCGCGGCTACTCGGGCGATCTGATTCAAGCGCAGGGAATCGGTGAAGAGCAACCGGTGGGAGACAATACCAGCCCCGAAGGCCGTGCGAACAATCGTCGAGTGGAGATCATCGTCGAGCGGGCAAACAAATAAAACGAAAGAAGTTTTTGAAAGAGTCGAAATACACGGGACCCGGAATAGTTTCGGGTCTCGTTTCTTTTTGCAGCGTGCTGTATCCTCCCCGTGGTTTGTTCCTGAATACATTGCCCCAGGGATTAACTCTCCTTTCATCCTTTTGGGCTATCCCCTCCCGTTTCAATCATCGGTATACTTTACGAAGGGTCGTCAAGAGGAAATCTTGCGATATTCCGTCCTGCATATGACTAATCTCTCATTGAGTGAGGTACACATGACACAAAGACTTGTGCTGACGATTGTGAGCTTCGTGATCTCAAGTTTCGCCCTACCGCACAGGCCTCATTATTCCTCATCAACGGATTTGATGCACCCCCTGCGCGTGCTCCTCTCAAACGGCCGGTTCATGGTATCCTGACCGTTATGCGCCGCCATCAGATAACGCTGCGCGTTAAAGGTCGGCGTCTTTCATAAGCGTCTCAAGAGAGGAAGAAGCAATGACACGGAAAGACTTGAACGAAGAAACCAAGTCGTCAAGAACGGTGAAAGGCAGAGTCACAGTCAAGATTCCGAAGGGAACACCGAACGAGAATGTCCTCAGACTGCGGGGACTTGGAATTTCGGTCTACAACAAGAAAAACGAGTCTGGAAATCTGCAGATAAGAATTGACATCGTGGTACCGGATCTGTGCGACGAGGAAATGGACTTGTTTGGAACATTGGCGGCACAATGAAAATCGCTCCCTCACGGAGAACGCGACGTCATCATCCATCGATGAGCGACGCGGGATCGACAAGCCATTTGCCTATGGCGCAGTTTCTCATCACACACAATCAACTTGTTCAACGAAAGGTGATACCTATGAAACCGACCAAGAATCTCGGTATGCTCTTGCTGGGCATCTGGCTCATCGTCACGGGGGTGATACCGCTGCTGAATCTCAGCTTTTCAGGACTCGGTACTCTCATGGCCATTCTCGCAATCGCCGCAGGTGTCCTGATTAGCCTGGGACGTTAGGACGATATGCTCCGAACCACCTGGACGGACATACAGACAGTTTCATGAGTGGTTGCCTGGTTGCTGACGTTGAAAGGGGAGATTTTTGGGCCCGCTGCCCCTTTCTTCCGCTATACGAATCATTACCGTTCCTACCTCCAACTCTCACTTGAGGGCATTAGACCCTTCCCCGAGGGATTAACTACTTTTTCATCCTTTCAGTCGATTCATTCTGAAGTTCCCTCTGCTATCATACATCATGAGGTTCAGTAGGTCTGGTTCTCTCATAAGGGGAGCAATATGCAAGAACCATCAGACCTTGAAGGCGATTCGAAAGAGCGCGCAGTAATTCAAGCGCCAAGTACAGGAGGTTATCGATGAACAAGGCAATTTCACTTGCAGTTCTTGCCGGAGGCATTCTTCTTCTGATCTTCGGCATTAACGAGTATGACTCGTCCAAATCTGATATTTCCCGATTTTTCACCGGCACTGCCACTGACAAGTCGATATGGATGCTCATAGGCGGCGTCGTTGTGACAATTCTGGGCTTGGGAGGGTTCTTGCGCAGCTCAAAGAAAGCCTGAGAATGGACTTCTCATCACCTGCTCCGGACGAAACGGCCGTGGATTAAGCTTCACGTTTGACGCAGTCAAATGCTGTACGTTCTGTTTGTTCATTGCACAATGATGGAAGGATGGAATAATGAAATCTCTAATGGTTCTTGCTCTCCTCGCGGCATTGAATACGCTTGCATGGATGCTTCCGCAGGAAGCATGCGCGCAGCAGGTGTCGGTGAGTTTTCAACTTTTCTACGATGAATTGAGCCCCCACGGCATGTGGGTGGACTATCCACACTACGGCTATGTTTGGATTCCCAATGAAGCTCCCGGATTCAGTCCTTATGCCACCGCTGGCCACTGGGTCTTCACCGACGACGGTTGGATGTGGATTTCCGATTATCCCTGGGGGTGGGCGCCGTTTCACTATGGTCGCTGGGGCTATGATAATGTGTACGGTTGGTACTGGGTTCCTGACAATGAATGGGGTCCTGCGTGGGTATCGTGGAGAAGTTCCCCCGGTTACTACGGTTGGGCGCCGTTGAGGCCTGGCATCAGCATCACGATGGTATTTGGCACGGATTACAGCGAACGAAATGAAGACTGGATATTTGTAAAAGAGGGGGATATTACACGATCAGACATTGGTCGTCGTTACATCAATCGAAGAGAGAACAGCACGATTATCAACAGATCAACGGTGATCAAGAATACGCGAAGAGATGACAGGCGCAACGTCACCTACACTACAGGTCCGGATCGGGATGAGGTTCAGAAAGTAACGCGCACGCGGGTCCAATCGGTCATTGTTCGGGAAAACGATCGGCCAGGACACCGGCTGGACAAGGGGGAGCTGCGCATCTACAGGCCTCAAGTTGAAAGAAGCAATGACAATGAAGGCAAACCTGCTCCATCGAAAGTGATGAACTTGAAGGATGTAAAGCCGGCCTCGGAACGAAAATCCGGGAATCGGCAACAAAAGAACGCTCAACAGCGGCCCGCAACAGTCGACCAGCCCGGCAGAGATCGTTCACCGCAGCCGATGGATGTCAAGTCATCCAACAGGGTGGGAAAGGACGAGAGGCCAATGAAGGTAACTTTACCGAAGAAGGACGACAAGCCTCAACCATCGAAATCCGGAACCAATAAGGACAAAAAGAAAAAAAAGAAGCCTGGTTTGTGAAACGGAGAAGCACGAGTGAACGCGGACTGACCAAGGATGAAACCTCATGTGAATTCCGGATAGGATGGCAAATGAGGGCGTATTGCCTTTTGATGATTACGCTATTGTTTTCAGATGTGTTGCAGGCACAGTATCGCGCAGATCGCGACAAAGAGTCCCGCTCGGTCATAACAAGAGGGAACCATCAACAGCTTCAGACAACGGGGAAAAGCAACTATTCCTTTTCGCGTTCGATTCTCGGAAGCAATTCATCGCAAGGCACTTTTCCCGGGAAGTACGGTGACGTACGGAACGAAGCAGCAATGGTCAACAAACAGTATCCGTGGTGGGGAGTTGCTCTGAAGGTTACAGGAGCGAATATCCTCACCTTTGCCGTCGATCGGTATTTGCTCAACTATGAGTATTCGCGGATAGGATTCAATTCCTGGAGCGATAACCTGAAAAATGGCTGGGAATGGGACGTCGACAGGTTTGGGATGAACTTTATCATACATCCCTACTCCGGGAGCGTCTTCTACAATGCCGGGCGCTCCAGCGGGTACAATTTCTGGGAGTCGGCGCCGTTTGCGGCTCTTGGAAGTCTGCAATGGGAGTACTTCGGGGAAAACACGCCGCCCGCCTACAACGACATTGTCAACACGACGATCAACGGCATATTCCTTGGAGAAGTGGCTTATAGAATTGGCTCCCACATCATCGATGATCAATCAACAGGGATGGAGAGATTTGCCCGGGAATTTTCCGTTTTCCTTCTCTCTCCCACGAGAACGTTCAGCAGACTCATAGAGGGGAATCTGTTCAGAGTGACCTCGGAAGGGGCCGGCCAGAAGGAACCTCTGAACATGACGTTGTCCACGGGGATGCGCAGGGTCAATGAGGGACCACAGGGATCAAGCTTTTGGACGGGACCTACAGATTTCTGGGTGAACGTTCACCTTGATAATGGGAATCCGTTTGAAGTAATATCGCGGAAGCCTTTTGACTATTTCAAAGTGAGGATCAGCATTACGAAAGTATCGGGCAGAAAAATACTGGACAATGTCACAGGATACGGACTCCTGTTCGGCAAGAATCTCGTCCCCTCTGGCAGCATGGAAATACTGGTCGGGGGATTTCAACATTTCAATTACTTCGATAATAAGACCTTCGAATTGGCCACTATCGCGTTCGGTCCCGGGATCGCCACAAAGTTGCCGATAGGGTCGACGTCTATTCTTTACACAAACCTCCATATCGCGGTGGTGCCGCTCGCCGGAAATAGTACGTTCTATGGGCCTGACACGACTCAGTTCAGGGACTATAACTATGGCGGAGGAGCGGAAGCAAAGCTCGAAAGTACTCTGAATCTTGGTTCGTGGGTGAGCTTTACATTCATCGGTTACTATTTTTGGGTTCATACCTATGTGGGACACACAGGGGACCACCTCATCGGTCTTGTCAAGCCCCGGGTCACACTCAGACTGTTCAGCAATCTCAGCATTGGAGTTGAGCATTCGGCGTACTACAGTGATCGATATACAAATGACTATGGCAATTTTCATAAGGTAAGAACTGAACAGAAGGTCTTTCTGTCACTCTATCTCGAGAGTTTCAAACATGGCGCTGAATGAACGATGTCTGTCCCTTCCAATGGCAGAGGAACATGAGGAGAATTTCTTCCTACGACAAGGAATTGAATGCCGGAGCGACAGCACGACGGGTATTCTCTGCCGCGAAACGAGCGGCCGCCGGAAGGAGGAAGCAAGAAACAGGACACTCCTCGATACGGCATAAGTTCTTGCTGTCAATCCTCGTCATCGTTTGTTGCGGGTCCTTCCCTTGTGGAGCCGGTGCTCTTGTTGCACAAAACAAATACAACTTCGCCCAACTCGGAGAGGAAACCTGGAGTCTTGTCAAACAACCGGTCCAATGGCAGGCGAGTGACTGGCTGAAAGTCGGTCTTGCAGGCGTCGGAACATTGTTGGTCATGGAGGCCGACCAGCCAGTTCGAGAGGCAGCGTTGAGAAATAGCCGGTATTCAAAGAGTGTTCCAATCGAATGTGGCAGAGCGTGGGGGGAGCTCTATACTCCGGCGGTTTTCTTCAGCGGTTTTACGTTGCATTCATTGATAACGGATGATATTCGAACAAGGAAAATCGGTTTTGAGATCGGACAGGCTGCGATCTATGCCAGTGTCGTTATTCAGTTGATGAAGATGGCAATTGGCAGGGCAAGACCCTACACCAATGAGGGCTCAAAGACGTTCCGCCCATTCTCAAGGTTGTCGCTTGATTTCGATTATGAGTCGCTTCCCAGCGGGCACACAACCGTCGCATTTGCCCTTTCCACCGTTCTATCGAGGAATGCCGAAGCGGGATGGTTGAAAGGAATACTCTACGTGCCGGCAGCACTTACTTTTGTCTCCAGGGTATATCAGGATCAGCACTGGACCTCCGATGCTTTCCTCGGCGCAGCGATCGGTTACTTCGTTGCAACTTGGGTTGTTGATCAACACGAGAACAAAGAATCGACAATAGAAATGTCTTTGTCATATCCATTAACGGTCCGAATGAGGTTCTGACCGCTTTTGGCACATCAAAACAAAAATGAACAACCGTTCGTCCGGATGGACCGGCGGTGACAACATATCAAGAAAGAGGTGACACCATGGAACAGGAGTTCAATGATAAATGGGAATTTTACAAAGACGTCGACAGCAAATGGCGCTGGAGACGTACTTCTCCGAACGGCAATATCGTTGGAGCTTCGACAGAAGGCTACATCAACAAAGCCGATTGCGAGGGAAATGCGAGCCGAAACGGATGGAACGTCAACATACCTCATGAAAGCGGGGACACAATGATACAGAAAGACTTGAACGAGGAGAATAAGGTTATCAAGGCCAAGGCGTACGAGCTTTACAAAGCGCATGGCTTCAAAGACGGGAATGATTTCGTTGATTGGCTTGAGGCGGAAAGGCAGCTGGGAGAGCAGTCCAGATCCAAGCGCAGGAAACAGACGAGAGGTATGTTCCTTGTTCTTGCGGGACTATTGGTTGTTATCATAACGATCCTGTTGTTCATGTTTTTCAAGAACGTTCCTCCGGTGGTACTATCAGAACAGAGCCTGTCTCAGCTGAAGGTCATGCTGCTCGTTCTTGACCCGAAGGTTGATGAGAAGGTCGTCGTCTTTGGCGACACGCATTTTGCTTTCGATCAGGATACGCTCAGCCAGGAAGCCAGGACGCTGCTGGATAAAAATGTTCAGAGCCTGAAGGAAAACCCCAAAATAAACGTCCGAATGGCGGGATATACCTCTGCGAAAGGGACAGAAGAAGTGAATCAGAAATTAAGCGAACGAAGAGCCAACGCTGTCAGGGACTATCTGATCGCACAAGGTATCGCATCGGAGAGAATCACGGTGATCGGGTATGGCAGGACACGACCGGCAGTGTTTGAAGTGACGCCGGGCAACATTGATTCAAAGGAAGCGCTGGCCAACATGCGCGTTCTTTTTGAAGTTGTCGTGAAATAGAACGACAGCAGCCAGAACATGTGTTGCCAACAATAATCAGAAGAGGTGTTCTTCTTGAGAAAAGGCGCGCCAAATTCGACGTTCGGCCGAATAGCATTCGTAGGAAACTATTTACCCCGGCAATGCGGTATTGCTACGTTTACCACAGATTTGTGTGAGGCTGTCGCATCGGCATATATTGAAACAGCCTGTTAACGACATCGAATCAGGCTACGACTATCCGACCCGGGTTCGTTTTGAGATCACCGAGAAAGACATCCGTTCGTACAGCCTTGCCGCGGACTTTCTCAACATTAACAATGTCGACCTCGTGTGCCTGCAATTTGAGTATGGAATATTTGGGGGAAAAGCAGGAAGCCACATCCTGACGCTCCTGCGCGACCTGCGAATGCCAATTGTCACAACGCTGCACACCATACTCAAGGTCCCAACGCCGGATCAGCGATTGGTGCTGGAAGAAGTCGCCGCGCTTTCTGACAGATTGGTGGTTATGAGTGAACGCGGCTCTGAATACTTGCAGAGCGTGTATCATGTGTTGCCGGATAAAATCGACCTGATCCCGCATGGCATTCCTGATGTGCCGTTCGTTGATCCAAGTTTCAACAAGGACCTGTTTGGCGTAGAGGGTAAGACCGTGTTGCTGAGTTTTGGTTTGCTTTCGGCGAACAAGGGGATCGAGATCCATCGTCCTGTCAGTGCACCGAGGGCGCATATGTGGATTTCGTACTCGCCGGATCTGAAGAATTGGGGCGGTCATACGATCATGCTCGAGGCCCGTAAAGGCGCATGGTGGGATGCAAATAGAATCGGTCTGTCACCCCCGCCCATCGAAACGCCCCAGGGATGGTTGGTGATCTATCATGGTGTGAGGCAATCGTGTGCAGGATGAATGTACAGGCTGGGCCTTGCGCTTTTTGATTTGAACAAGCCCGAAATCCTGCTGAAGCGCGGCAGTGAATGGGTCTTTGCCCCTCAAGAACCGTACGAACAACGCGGTGACGTCGGGAATGTCGTATTTCCGTGCGGATATACGATTGGCCGGGATGGCGATGCGATCAACATTTACTACGGTGCCGCAGATACGAGTATTGCTCTGGCGACCGGGAGTATACGAAAAATGCTCGAGTGGCTTGAACAGGATAGCGCATGAAATAGACTGGAAAGAGGAGGCTGTAGACCTGGGAATTCGATCTTTTAATCTTGCAACCCTAAGGGAGGACCATCATGGCAGATAGAAAAGCGTTCATCGACAAGCTGGCAGCCCAGCTCAAGGAATGGGATGACGAGATTGAAAAGCTTGAAACGAAGGCGCAGAAGGCTCGGTCGGGGGCCAAAGCAAAGTACAAAAAGCAAATTCGGGAACTTCGCAAGAAAAAGGCATCGGCTCAGGACAAATTAGAAGAGGTCAAGGAGGCCGGCGAAGAGGCCTGGGAACAAGTGAAATCCGGTGCTGAGAAAGCTTTTAACGAAATGAAAAATGTCTTTCAGGCGGTCTTGTCCAAATTCAAATGACCAACCTGCAGTCGAGTGCCGCATTGATTGCAAAGAATCCCGGCCAAGAGCTGGCCCAAGCCAGTTGATGACACGCAAGGAGGCGGAACGTGGCAACACTTGTGAAGGAGAACAACCAAAACCTTTTGCCACCGGCTGATCTGCCGGGAGAAATTGACAAATTGCGCGACGACCTGCGGAATGAACGTGACCGAACCCTGCGCACGCTGGCGGACTTCTCGAACTATCGTCGACGCGTTGAGCGTGACGGCAACAAGCTTGCCGGGGAAGGCAAGCGCGGGATCATACTCCCGCTCCTCGACATCATCGACGATATGGAGAAGGCGATACAGTCGGCAAACGAGTCGCAGCACCCCGTTCTGAAAGGAGTGCGCATCATCCGCAAGAAACTCCTTACACTGTTGGAATCACACGGAGTTTTCCCTTTCGAAAGCGTTGGTACGCCATTCAACCATAATCTGCATGAAGCTGTTGCGATGGCGAAGAATGAAGATCAAGAACCTGGGATCGTTGTTGATGAACTGCGCCGCGGCTATCTCTGGAATAATGAATTGCTGCGCCATGCGCAAGTACGAGTTGCCGGATAACCTAACGAGACAAACGAAGTCAGCCGAGGGTTGGCGCGCAACTATCAGTACGGGGAAAAGTGTTGCTTCCGCAAGCGCTGTGTGCGCACCCCGCCGCAGGTTGAACATCTATCCGACACCATTGTGAAAGAGCATAAGACCAAAACGTACGCCCGCCGCGCACTCAAGGCTGTCTTATGGATACTCGCCGGCATGCTGGGCCTGATCACCCTCGCCGTTGTGGCGCTGCAGTTCTCCGGAGTGCAGCGGTACATTGCGCAGAGGGTATTGTCGTCGATATCGGAAAAGACACAGGCCCGCATCGAGGTTGGCTGGGTCAACATAACTTTCCCGAACTCGGTCGTTCTGCAAAACATCTTCGTTGAAAGCCGCCAGCGCGACACGCTGTTGTTTGTTCAAACCCTGACGGTAGACGTGAGCCTGCTTGGACTCTTGTCGCACGATATCAGGCTGAATAACGTCCGGATTGACTCGCTCACCGCCCACATCACCCGTACTCTCCCCGACAGCAGCTTCAATTTCGATTTTATCCTTGATGCCCTGAGACCTGATTCGATAAATGCCGATGCCGACTCCGATACTGTGTCGTCTGCCTGGACATTCGCAGTAGGCGGAATTAGCCTCAACGGCATCAATGGTTCATACAAGGATGAGGTAAACGGACTGAACGTGCTTCTGCAACTCGGTTCACTCGAGGCATCGATCGATAAGTGTGATCTCGCGAAGAAGCAGTTCCACGTCGACGGGTTATTTCTGGGAAATACCAAGGCGAGTGTCGTACAAACAAAGGAAACTCCACCCGGTGTATCACAATCTTCCGACGTCGACTTCGGGATTGGAGCCCTCTCGGCGACAAGGCTTCGACTCCAGTATGACAATACCGTATCGGGAGAACGCTACAGCGTTGATATTGGAGCGTCGACTCTCCTGGCAGAGAGGATCGATCTGCCATCGCACCATATAGCGCTCAAGAAATTCTTGCTGGAAAACACGGATATTGTCGTTGCCCAATCGATAAAGAAGAAGAGCGAAACGGAAAAGTCTGATGCCACTGGCATGCCCTGGGTTATCAGTCTCGATCAGCTGGTCCTCAACGGTATGAGCGCCCAATTTGATGCGGAAGGCACGCCTAAAACGAGAGGAGTAGATCCGAATCATCTCCGACTTGACGGCCTTGCAGTACGGGCGGAGAAGATATACTTCAGCGAAAACCGCATGAGCGCAGAGATCAGCCATACGTCCTTTCGGGAGCAGTCCGGCCTCGAGCTGCGTGAACTATCGGGAGGATTCATGGTTGACTCCCTGGAGGCGAAGCTCACGGACTTCACGGTGGAAACTGCGGCCAGCCGCATTCGCCAGAATATTCTTCTTCGCTACTCCTCTCTCTCTGCGGTCAAAGCTTTCCCGGGTACTGCGAACGTGAAGGCGACAATCGAGGATTCTTACATCGCCTTATCAGATGTGCTTCTCTTCCAACCTTCTCTTCCAATAAAAAACACATTGGGCGCGCCGATAAGGTTTTCTTCCCGGATCTCGGGAATTGTACGGGACATGCGAGTGGAGGCCTTCAGGGCTGCGGCGGGAGAATCCACGAAAGTTGATCTTACCGGTTCAATCCGCGGACTCCCAGAGATAGGGACGGCGCAATATGATGTGAACCTGCGGCTTTTCTCCACTGGTCAACATGACATTCAGGCGCTCGTTGCGGATACGTTGCTCCCGAGGAATATCGTATTACCCGCTTCCATGAACATGAGCGCAACCTTCAAAGGTACAACAGAGAATTTCTCCGCTTCATATGCCATTGAGACCAGCTTTGGCCGCGTGAAGGGCAATGCGGCATTGAACGCAGATAGTGGAGCCGGCTCAAAAGCCAAACGATGGAAGGCAGATGTCATCGCAGAGGAGTTCAATGTCGGTTTACTTCTTGACGATCCCGAAACATTCGGTCCGGTGTCGTTAAAGGCATCGGCAGCCGGGACGGGACTAAGCAAAGATGACGTCGAGGCGCAACTCAATGTGGAAGTGGACAAAGCTGTTGTGAACGGGTATCCTTACCGGCGACTCTCGCTCCACGGAACAGCCAGCCCGACAATGTTTGACGGGAGTGCAGAGATTCATGATTCCAGCATCGCCTTTGCATTCAACGGCACCGTCAACATGAGCGAAGAGAATCCGGAGTACAGATTCATCCTCGACCTGAAAGGGGCCGACCTGCGCCGCCTCAACTTCACTTCGGATGACACTCGGGTGGCAGGTGTCATGACATCCAACCTAACCGGGCAGGACATGAACGATATCAATGGCAGAATCGCTGTGCGTGATGTCGTGATTATCAAAAACGGCAAGCGTTACGCCACGGATTCACTTGTCTATACATCGATAACGAAAGAGGAACAAACCCATATCCGTTTCGAATCAGCGATTGTGTCAGCCCAATTCGACGGCACAATAGCTCCCGGGGATTTGCCGGAAGTGCTAAAAGCACATTTGAATCACTATTTCAGCCTGCGGCGGGAGCAACAGAGAAAGAATCTTCACCCTCAGGCTTTTACGTTTCACATTGCGCTGAGCGATCCGGCCATTCTGACGGATGTGTTCTTTCCGGGGCTCCGCGAACTGTCCGCAGGAACCGTTGAGGGCAATTACGACAGCGGCAAAAAGAATCTGAACGTGAATATTGGCATCCCGAAGGTTGACTACAACGGGATTGAGATCGATAGCCTTACAGTTAGTATCACGTCTGACGCAGATCAGCTGCAGGCGGCATTGAAAGTTGGATCAATAGCTGATTCGACGTTCCGTTTAACGAACCTTCAGGTTGCAGGAAAAGCTGACCAGGATAGCATTGGTTTTTCAGTAAAGAGTACCCGCAATGACGGTTTCACGAAAATGCTGCTGGCCGGGATCCTCCAGAGTATTCCTGACGGATATAAGCTGCGATTCGACAAGGATGGAATCGTGTTTCAAAATCTTCCGTGGAGCGTTCCTTCTGACAATGAGCTCCTTTTTAGGAAAGGCCGTCTTGTTGCACATAATGTCGTGTTGCAAGGTGCCGGGCAATCCCTTTCTCTTCAAAGCCCCGACGAGAAGAACCGGGGCTCGTCGCTGAGGATTGAATTGCACGATTTTGACCTTGCCACAGTATCTCAAATCGTTGAGCGCAAGGACGGACTGCTCGGCGGGATGCTCAACGGGAATGTCGTCTTGCTGAATGTGGGACAACAGATGGCATTCACGTCTGACCTGAGAATCAAAGACTTCAGATTCAGTCAAAGGCTTGTCGGTGATCTCGCGCTACGTGCAAATAACCAAAAAGAGAATCTCTACGAAGTGAGTCTGGACATAACCGGTAATGGAAACCAGATAGCCGTGCAGGGGAAATATGGGAATGAAGAGAGAGAGAGCGAGCTCGATCTTGTGTGCGATCTCACGAAAGTGAACCTTGCCAGCATTGAGCCTTTTACCTTCGGCGCAGTGCGGCGTCTTTCAGGAATAATGAGCGGGGAATTGCATGTGGTGGGTACAACGAAGAGCCCTTCAATAACCGGGGAGTTGAATTTCACCAATACTGCATTCAATCCAACGTTTCTTGATACATACCTGCATCTCATCAATGGAAAGGTGGAGATTGCCCGAAATAGAGTCGAATTCAAGTCCTTTGATCTTGTCGATACGCTCGGCAATAAAGCATCATTGAGCGGTCATGTGTTGAGTCCGGACTTCCGCAGTTACAAATACGACATGCGGGTGCACACTGATAGGTTCCTTGTTATGAATAAACCTGCAAGTCGCGACGCTCTCTACTATGGCACCATAATCCTCGACAGTGATATCTCCGTAAAAGGTGACGAAAAAAAGCTCATCGTCACCATGCAGGCTGAATTGGCCAAAGGGACTGATCTGGCATTGGTTCTGCCGGAATCAGAGCTTGCTGTTGAGGGAAGGCGTGGAATTGTGAGATTTGTTGACGTCAAGACCTCTCCAGACTCCATTATGTCCCGCAGGAATCGCATGGTCAACAGAGACACCGCGGAAGTGAAGATGTCAACACTGGACCTGACATCCAATATCTCGGTGAACAAGGATTCGCGACTGCGGATACTGATCGATCCCATAGCGGGCGATTCGTTGGTAATCCAGGGCGAGGCGACATTGAGTTTCAGCATTGACGCAAGCGGAAAGATCGCTCTCACAGGGCGTTATGAGATTCTCAAAGGGTCGTACCAGCTTTCGTTTGGCGACTTTATCAGGAGAGAATTCGCCATCGCAGCAGGAAGCAGCCTCACGTGGCTGGGATCGCCCTATGAAGCTGAGGTTGATATCACCGCAATCTACGCAGTGAAAGCCGCGCCGTTGGATCTGGTTCAAGACCAAATTGTCGGCATCGGCCAGGAAGAACGTAACAAGTATAAGCAGGAGCTTCCCATCCAGGTCTACCTTATGATGAAGGGAAAGCTTCTGACGCCGGTGATCCATTTCAGACTCGACCTTCCGCCGGACCAAAGGGGCGTTTTGAACGGAACGGTCTATGCGAAGCTTCAAGGCCTGAATGGCCAGGAATCCGAACTCAATAAACAGGTCTTTGCACTTCTCATGCTCGGAAGATTCATTCCGGAAAGTCCGCTTGCGTCTGAAAGCGGGTACGGAGGGATTTCCGATTTTGCCCGTTCAAGTGTCAGCCAAATTCTCTCCGCTCAATTGAACCGTTTGTCTGAACGATACATTAGCGGTGCGAGCCTCGACGTGAATCTGGAGTCATATCAGGATTACTCTACAGGCAGTGCCGAAGGGCGGACCCAGTTGCAGCTGGCTCTCTCGAAACAACTCTTCGATGAACGTGTGACAGTTCAGGTGGGCGGGAGTGTGGATCTCGAAGGGCAGCGAAGTAAGGCGAATTCACTCAACAATTTTGCCGGGGATTTCAAGGTGCTGTACAAACTCACCGAGGATGGTCGCTGGCAGTTGGAGGTCTTTAGACAAGACTCGTACGAGGGTGCCATTGACGGGGATATCACCAAGACGGGTGTCGGCGTCGTCTTCACGATCGATTACGACAAACTCTTCGGTATTACGCTCAAGCCGGTTCCCGGGGAGGAAAAGAAATAAATGCGAAGCGGATTCTCCTTGA
>Ga0209212_1003052_pt1 | contig 22742 bp, 10 predicted proteins | sample RifGroC2_FD_183996 | JGI IMG/M metagenome (GOLD analysis project Ga0209212, IMG submission 183996) | Groundwater microbial communities from Rifle, Colorado, USA - Groundwater C2 (SPAdes) (version 2) | ecosystem: Environmental > Aquatic > Deep subsurface > Groundwater | place: Rifle, Colorado... | reverse complement strand
GAGGCCCTGAAACTGCTGCTGCGCTGCCAGCTGAACTTCGAAAAGGGCCCCGGCACCGCCGGCCTGCTGCTCGGCAACGCGGCGCGCCTGCTGGCCTCGGCCAGGTTCGGCCGGCTTAAGTTTTCAAAGCGAGACGCTTCTTTTCTGGACCTGATATGAAATTCAAAACCCGCAAAGACCTGGCCTGGCGGCGCATAGCCGGGGAGGTCTTTATAGTGGACGCCGCCGGCTCCCGGATGCACGAACTCAACGGCGCCGCCGCCCTGGTCTGGGAGGGCCTGGCAGCCGGCAGGAGCGAGGCCGCGATCTCGGCGGCCCTGGCGGAGGAATACGATATCGCCGTCCGCGCCGCCGCGGCCGACGCGGCCGAATTTACCGGGGAATTGCTGAAAGCCGGACTTATTGTCAAAGCGGAGAAATGAATATGAAGAAGAAAAAAACCTACGAGAAGCCGGCCATGAAGACCGAGAAGATCTTCGAGACCGCGGCGCTGGCCTGCGGCAAATGCATCACCGGCCCCATCAGCCAGCTGGCCTGCAAATCCCTTAAAAAGTTTTCCTGATGAAAGTTTTCAGGTTGGAAGGGTCCAGCATGCTGCCCCTGTTCCGTCCGGGGCAGGCCGTGGCCGTGGGGCCGGGGCGGCCCCGCCCGGGGGACTGCGCCGTCTACACCTACAGCGGGCGCAATCTGCTGCACCGGGTGGCCGAGGTTTCCCCGGGAGGCGCCGTGTTCGTGGATGACGCCGGGCGGCTGGAGCCGCACTATGTCTCCTGGGCCGAAGTGCGGGGCACCGTATTGGACGGCGGCCCGCTGGCCGGGGGCTTTCCCGGCCTGTGCTACGCCAGGCTGCGGCGCGCCCTTTACGCCGCGAACCCCTTCAACTGATGCCGGACTGCCTGCCCTCCGCGCGCCTCAACGCGCTCACGCTGAAAAAGAATATCCCCGTTTCCGTTACGATAGAGCTGACCCGCCGCTGCCCGCTGCGCTGCCTCCACTGCTACCTGCCCGAGACCGCCGGCCGCGCGCGCCCGGGCCGCGAACTTTCCGGCGCCCAATGGGAAAAGATCCTGCGCCGGCTGGCCCGCGCCGGGGGCCTTTACCTCGTCTTCACCGGGGGGGAGCCGCTGCTGCGTCCCGACCTGCCCGGTCTCTGCCGCCTGGCCAAGGCGCTGAATTTCGACGTGAGGGTGTTCTCCTCCGGCCACGGCCTTACAGCGGCCCTGGCCGCCGAACTGAAGACCGCCGGGGTCTCGGCCTTCGAACTCAGCTTTTACGGCGGCCCTTCCGTGCACGACGCGGTCACCCGCCGGTCGGGTTCTTTCGCCGCCACCCTGGCCGCGGCGCGGCTGCTGAAGCGGAGCGGCCTGGCCGTGAAGATGAAGGTGCCGCTGATGACGCTGAACGCCGGCCGGGCCGGCTGGCTGCGGCGCCTGGCCGAAAAAGAAGGTTTCGGGATCTCTTTCGACCCGGTTATAGCCCCCGCGAACGACGGCGGAAAAAACGCGCTGGCGTACCGCCTTTCGGGGGCGCGCCTGGCGAGGGCGTTGGGAAGTGTAGTCGGCGCCCCGGCGGCCGGCGCCGCGGCGTCCTCTGTCCGGGAACCGGTCCCTGATTTTCTCTGCGGCGCCGGGCATAATGTCTGCGCGGTGGACCCCGCCGGCAACCTTTACCCCTGCCTGCAGCTGCCGGTTAAGCTCGGCAATCTGACCCGCCAAAGTTTCGCTTCCGTCTGGAAGAAAAATGCCTGGTTGAAGCGTTGGCGCCGGGCCGGCCTGAAAGACCTGGCGGTCTGTTCGGCCTGCCCCGATATTGAATTCTGCAGCCGCTGCCCGGGCATCAGTTTCCTGGAGAGCGGCGACGCCTTTGCCCCGAACCGGCCCGCTTGCGACCTGGCCGCGGCCTTGAGAAAAAAGCACGGCAGGCGCTGACAATTTCCCTATTGACTGTCATAATAGGACTGGTATACTATAGTTGTGAGTAGCGGCATGCATTTTTGTGCCGCTTTTTTTGCCGGGAGCCATTGGATAAGAAATATCCAATGGCTGCTGGTCGCTGTAAGGAAATGGCGGCGGAGAAGGATTTCAGTCAGCATGGTGTCTATATGAGAATGAACCGCACTCTCGCTTACGGGCTGGCCTGTCTGCATTACCTCGGGGCCAACGGCGGCGGCCGCTGGAACCAGGTGGCGGAGATAGCGCGCTTCCAGGGCCTGCCCGCGCCGTACTGCAACAAGGTGCTGCAGGCGCTGGTGCACGCCGGCTTCGTGGAATCGCAGAAAGGCCGCGGCTACCGGCTGCGCAAGGACCTCGACGCCATAAGCGTCTGGGCGCTCATGGAGGCCTTTACCTTCAACCACGCGCCGGAGACGGAGCGCGAGGAGATACCCGGCAAGCTTTATAAGAAACTGCGCGAGGAGGTCAACCACTGGCTGGTGGGCCTGACCGTGCAGGACATAATAGAGATGATGCGGGAAGAGGAGCGTCCCGCCCAGGAGAAAGCTAAACGGACAAAAGACGGGGACTGACCGGGAAGGAAATTTGAGGATATGAGAGTTCTGACGGACGGATATAAAGGAGGAGCGACGCTCGCCGCCGGCGCGCGCGCCTCCCTTTTTGCCGCGGCGCGGCGTCCGGTCCTCTCCCGCCTGGCCCGCCCGGTCCTGCTGCTGCCGGTACTGCTCGCGCTGTTTTCGGCGGCCGCCTTCGCCCAGGCCACCACGGTGTACCTGAGCGACATCGTCTCTTCCATAAATCCCGGCGCCGACGACGAGAGGCGCCTCAACCGGCCGCGCGGTTCTTCCGCGGTCACCTATACCAAGAATACCACGCTCGGCCCGGTAACTCCGCCCGATACGGCTACCCAGATCACGCGCACGGCGGGCGGCACGGCCATGGTCTGGTATTCCGACCCGCTCGACGAGGTTACCATAAGCGGCAATGTCACCTTCAATATCTGGGGCAGGGAGAGTCATCAGCAGGCCAATGCCGAACTCACCGCCGAACTGCTGCGGGCCAACGCCTCGGGCGCCATACAGGAGGTAATAGCCGCGGTGCGCGTGCCTACCAGCGAACTCGGCACCACCCTGTCCGCCCGCAACTGGACCATGACTCCCGCGCCCACCGCCCTCTCCAACGGCGACCGCCTGGCCGTGCGGGTATATATTGACGACGCAGGCACCATGGGGTCAGGCAGGTTCGTGGAAGTGACCCTGGACGGACCGACCGCCGGCGCCAGCGGCGACAGCTGGTTCAGCACGGCCGAGGCGCTGGCCCCTGCCCGCCCGGTCATAGGTTCCATCACCGGCCTCTCCCAGACCGAATTCTCCGCCTCCTGGACGCTGGTGGAAGGCGCCACCGGCTACACACTGGCCGTCTCGCCCAACTCCGGGGCTTCGCCTTCGCCTATAACCGTTTCCCTGAATTCGTCCGACAGCCCCGGCCTGCTGGCCGGGCTGACCTCCAATACCACTTATTATCCTTTCGTCCGCACCAATGGCCCGGGCGCCTCCAGTTCCTGGGCGGCCTACCCGGTGCAGGTAACGCCCGCCTACGCGCCGTCCTTCACCGATTTCACCAATATCTCTTCCTATACCGCCCGGTTCAACTGGTCGGCCAGCGGCAATCACGCCGCCACGCTCTACCACGTGGTAATGTCCACGGCTTCCGACCCGCTGTCGCCTTTCGGCGCGCCGGTCACCTCTTCTTTCACTTACAACACCTTTCTCTCCTCTTCGGGGCTGAACGCCAATACGGCCTATAATTTCCGCGTCGCCGCCGTAAACCACGGCGGGGTCTATACCGCTTACACCCCCATAGTTTCCACCTATACCCTGGCGGCCATGCCGGCGGCCGGGGCTTTCTCCGGCGTCGCCGGATCCGAGATCACGGCCTCCTGGTCCTCCGGCGGCAACCCGGCCGGCACGCTTTACCGGCTGCTGGTCTCCACCGCTGCGGACCCGGCGGCTCCGGGCGGCGCGGCGGTGACGCAGCATGAGACTTACAACCTCTCCTTCGGCACCGCGGGGCTGGCCTACAACACCACCTATTATTTCAGGGCGGCAGCCGTCAACGGCGACGGCGCTGCGACGGCTTATTTCCCCGCGGCTTCCACTTCCACCCTGGCCGCGGCGCCGGCCTTCTCCGCTTTCAGCGGGGAGGCCTACGATTCGCTGACCTTCGCCTGGACTAACGGCGGCAACCCGGCCGGCACGCTGTACCGGGTGGTCTCTTCCACCGCGGCCGACCCGCTGGTTCCGCTGGGCGCGCGGGTCGCGTCTTCGGATACTTATAACCTTTCCCTTTCCTCCGCCGGGCTGATCCCGGATACCCGCTATTATTTCCGGGCGGCGGCCGTGAACCATAACGGCGTGGCGACGGCTTACACGGCGCCGGAGAACCGGGCAACCCTGCTGCAGAGCGCTCCTTCAGCGCCTGTTTTCGCAAGCGCGGGAGAGACGGCCCTGGCTTTCGGTTTCTCGCCCAACGGCAACGCCTATCCCGGCACGCTGTTCCGCGTGCTGTACTCCACCGCCGCGGACCCGCTGGCCCCGGGCGGGGCGGCCGTGGTCTCTTCCGATACCTATAACGCCGGTTTGACCGCCGCAGGCCTCACGCCCAATGCCACCTATTATTTCCGCGCCGCCGGAGTGAACAAAGACGGCGCGCTGACGGCATATACTACCGCTGTCGGTACCTCCACCCTGGCGGCCGTCCCGGCCGGCTTCGACTTTACCGGGACCACCGAGGACAGTATACGCCTGGAATGGGATCCGGTCAGCGGGCCCGGCACGCTCTATAGGGTGCTGGTCTCTACCGCGCCGGATCCGCTGGCGCCGGCGGGCGCGGCGGTCACCAGTTCCGACACTTATAACCTCTATCTCTCCACCGAAGGACTGACCTTCAGCACCGAATACTTCTTCAGGGCGCGCGCGGTAAATAACAACGGCGTCTTCACGGCCTGGAGCGGCATAGTCTCCACCACCACCCTGGCGCCCGGCACGCTGCCGGCCCCGCTGGCCGGCGCGCTGACGCCGCATGTCTCTTCCGTCACGGCCTCCTGGGCGCTGGTGGCCGGGGCCACCGGCTATACGCTGGCCGCCTCGCTCTATCCCGACGACCCGCCAGCAAGCATCCTCGCCTTTGCCACCGTGGGGGAACTGACCTCCGCCCAGGTGCCGGGTCTGTCCGCCGATACGGTCTATTACCTGTTCGTGCGCGCCAACGGCAACGGTGTGGCCAGCGCCTGGAGTAAGTACGATCCGGCGGCCACCCTGCTGGAGTACGCTCCCGTTTTCGGTTCCTTCGGGGCGATAACGGCCGGTTCCGTGGACCTGTCCTGGTCGGGCGGGGGCAATCCGGCCGGTACGCTGTACCGGGTACTGTCTTCCACGGCCCCGGACCCGCTGGCGTCCGGCGGGGCGGCGGTGATCTCTTCCGATACCTATAATCTCTCGCTGTCGTCCTTCTCGCTGGCGGCCAATACCGCCCACTATTTCAGGGTAGCCGGCGTGAACAAGGACGGCGTGACCACGGCTTATACGGCGGCGCGCGGCACCTCCACGCTGGCGGCCCAGCCGGTCTTTCCTGGTTTCTCCGGCGCCGGCACCTCGGCCCTGACCTTCGCCTGGACCGCGGACGGCAACCCGGCCGGGACGCTGTACAGGGTGCTCTCTTCCGTGGCGCCGGACCCGCTGAACCCCGGCGCCGCGCCCGTGGCTTCCTCGGACACCTACAATCTCTTCCTCTCTACGGTCGGACTGACCCCGAATACCAGTTATTATTTCCGCGCGGCCGCCCTTAACAATGACGGGGTACTGAGTCCCTTCTCCGCGCCTCAAGTCAAGCCCACGCTGCCCGAGGACGCGGCCTTTCCCGGCTTCGGTACGGTAACGGATTCTTCGGTGGATTTCATGTGGTCCGGCGGGAGCAATCCGGCGGATACGCTCTACCGTGTCCTGGTCTCCCCCGCGCCGGACCCGCTGAACCCGGGCGCGGAGCCGGTTAGTTCCTCGGACACATATAACCTGTATCTCAGCTCCGCCGGCCTGGCCGTGGACAAGGCCTACTACTTCGTGGTGGCGGCGCTGGGACGCGACGGCCAGACCGCCGCCTACACGGCCCCGGCGCGCGCCCGTACGCTGGCGCGCCCGCCGCTGTTCTCCAATTTTAACGATATCACCGCGGCGGCCATAGGCGCCAACTGGACCGCCAACGGCAATCCCGCCGGTACGCTATACCGGGTCGCAGTATCGCCCGCCTCCGACCCGCTGAATCCGGGCGCGGAGCCTGCCACGCTGCTGGATTCCTATGGCCTCTCAGTCAGCAGCGCCGGCCTGGCGGCCGATACTACCTATTATTTCCGCGTGGCCGCCGTCAACGGCGACGGAGTGGAGACGCCCTATACTGCGGCGCAGGGGACGGCCACGCTCGTCGCCTACCCGCCGCTCTTCTCCGGCTTCAGCGATATACAGACGGATTCCATAAGGGTATTGTGGTCGGCCAACGGCAACGCCGACGGTACCCTGTACCGCGTGGCGGTTTCCACCGCGCCCGACCCGCTTAGCCCGGGCGGCGCCCAGGTAATTTACGGGGATACCTATGAACTTTCGCTGGCGCCCGTGGGGCTTCTCACCGACACGCTGTATTATTTCAGGATGGCGTCGGTCAATAAGAACGGTATCGCCACCGACTACACCGCGGCGCAGTCAGAGCGCACCCTGCAGGTGGTTACCAAGCTTTACCTGCGCGATGATACTTCTGCCGCCAATCCCGACGCAGCCGAGGAGCGGCGCCTGGCGCTGGTGCGCGGCTCCGCCGCGGTGACCTATACGAAAAGCACTATCTCCGGCGCCGTTACGCCGCCCACCTCGGCTACCCAGTTCACCCGCGCGGCCGGCGGTGCCGTACAGACCTGGTACTCCATGCCGCTCGACGCCGTGACCATAGTCAGCAGCGTCACCTTCAATATCCGCGCTTGGGAGAGCGCCCAGCAGGCCAATGCCACGGTCACGGCCGAGCTCTACCGCGCCGACAACTCCGGGGCGATACTCTCCACGGTGGCCACGGCGCTGATCCCCCGCACGGAGTTGACCGTCACTGAAGCGGCCCAGACCTGGACCCGGGAGCCGGTCCCCACCTCTTTCAATAACGGCGACCGGCTTGCGCTGCGCGTCTATATAGACGACGGCAACGGCGTTACCATGGCCAGCGGCAGGAGCGTCTATATCTCGATAGGCGGTCCCACGGTCAACGCCGCCGGCGACAGCTGGATACAGATTCTCGAGGAGCTGCGACCGGCGCGGCCCGCTTCCCTTACCGTGACCGGCGTGACGGCGGCGCAGATCTCGGCCGCCTGGCCTCTGGTGGGCGAGACTACGGGCTACACCCTGGCCGCTTCGGTCAATCCCGGCGGCGAGCCTTCCCCGGTATACTCTTCCAGCGAGACGCTCGGGAATCTTTCGGCCACGCTGTCGGTGCCCACGCTCTCGCCCAACACCACTTATTACCTTTTCGTGAGGAGCAACGTTCCCGGCGCCTCCAGCGGCTGGCAGGTGCACCCCGGCACGGCCACGCTGCTGGCTTTCGCCCCGGCCTTCACCGCTTTCAGCGGTGTTGAGTCCGGCTCCATGCTGTTCGACTGGTCGGCCAACGGCAACGCCGACCCGGGCACGCTGTACCGGGTGGTTTCTTCCACGGCGCCGGACCCGCTGGCGCCCGGCGGCGCGGTGGCGGTCAGCTCTCTGACCTATAATACTTTCCTGAGCACCTCCGGCCTCCGGGCCGACACGACCTATTATTTCCGGGTGGCCGGCCTCAACCATAACAATGTTCCTACAGCCTACACGGCGGCGGTCGGTACGGCCACGCTGCTGGCCGCCGCGCCGGTCTTCGTCTCTTTCAGCGGTTTGAGCGAGACCGCCCTGCAGTTCAACTGGTCCCATAACGGCAACGCGGCCGGCACGCTGTACCGGGTCGTTTCATCCACCGCCCCGGATCCGCTGGCGCCCGGCGGGGCCGTGGCTGTCAGTTCCCTGACCTACAATACCTGGCTCAGCACCGCCGGCCTTTCGGTCAATACCACCTATTATTTCCGTGTGGCCGGCGTTAATAAGAACGGGGTGAGCACGGCTTACACCGCGGCGGCGGGCGCGGCCACGCTGGCCTATGCCCCGGCTTTCGGCTCCTTCACCGGAACTTCGGCGTCCTCGATCTCGCTGGACTGGACCTCGGGCGGTAACCCGGCCGGCACGCTCTACCGCGTGGTCTCGTCCACGGCGGCCGACCCGCTCTCGCCGGCCGGCGCGGCGACGGCCTCTTCCGACACTTACAGCCTGGCGCTGTCTTCGGCCGGTCTGGCCGCCGACACGACTTATTATTTCCGTATCGCCGCGCTCAACCGCGGCGGCGTCGCCACGGCCTATACCGCCCCGCTCGGTACGGCCACCCTGCTGGGCTTCGCGCCGGCCTTCTCCGGCTTCTCCGAAGTGGCGGCCGGGGCCATGCGTTTTAATTTCTCCCAGAACGGCAACGCGGCCGGCACGCTGTACCGCGTGGTCTCTTCCACGGCGGCGGACCCCCTGAACCCGGGCGGGGCCGTGGCCGTCAGTTCGCTGACCTACAATACCAGCCTGAGCACGGCCGGCCTGGCCGCCGATACCACCTATTATTTCTCGGTAGCGGGCGTTAACAAGAACGGGGTGGCCACGGCCTATACCGCCGCCGCCGGTACCGCTACGCTGCTGGGGTTCGCCCCGGTCTTCACCAACTTCAGCGGCGTGGCCGAAAACGCGTTGCAGTTCAACTGGGCGCATAATGGGAACGCGGCCGGCACGCTGTACCGCGTGGTCTCGTCCACCGCCGCCGACCCCCTGAACTCCGGCGGCGCGGCGGCGGTCTCCTCCGACACTTATAACCTTTCCCTGCTCCGGTCCGCGCTGGACGCCGACACTACCTACTACTTCCGCGCCGCCGGCGTGAACAAGAACGGCGTGCTCACGGCTTATACCGCCGCGGCCGGCACTTCGACGCTGGCCAATGTCCCGTCCGGATTCTACGCCACCGGCGTAACGGTGGATTTTATACAACTCAACTGGTCCGCCGCGGGCAACCGCGACCCCGGTACGCTGTACCGGGTGCTCGCCTCTACCGCCGCCGATCCGCTGGCGCCGGCCGGCGCGCCGGTCTCTTCCTCCGATACTTACAACCTTTATCTCAGCACGCCGGGCCTGACGCCCAGCACCGATTACTATTTCAGGGCCAGGGCGCTGAACAGTAACGGCGTGGCTTCGGCCTGGTCCGACCCTCCTTTCGCCGCGCGGACACTGGACCCCGGCTCGATCGGCAGCCCCGCCTCCGGCGAGATAACGGGCGTGCACGTCAGTTCGCTGGCCGCCACCTGGGACGTGGTCCCCATGGCGACCGGTTATATGCTGGTCGCGTCCCTGTCGCCGGATAATCCGCCGCTGTCCGTAGTGTCCTCCAGCGAAACCATAAATAACGGGAACCAGGCGTACGTGGCCCTCCTCGACGCCGACAAAACCTATTACCTGTTCGTCCGAGCCAACGGTGAGTACGTCACCGGGGACTGGTACGCTTTCCAGCCCAGGTCCACGCTGCTGGCGGCCCCGCCCCTATTCAGCTCTTTCTCCGGGGTGGCGGCGAATACGGCGCGGTACGATTTCTCGGCAAACGGCAATGCCTACCCCGGCACGCTGTTCCGGGTGCTGGTCTCTACCGCGGCGGACCCGCTCGCCCCGGGGGCCGCGGCTTTCAGCTCTTCGGATACCTACAACGTTTCGCTGACCACGGCCGGCCTGGCGGCCGACACCACCTATTACTTCGCCGCCGCCGGCGTGAACAAGGACGGGGTTCTTACCGGCTACACCGCGGTGCAGGCCACGGCCACGCCTGCCAATATCCCGGTCTTCACCGGCTTCACCGGCGTCGGGGCCGGAGCGCTCACCTTCAACTGGAGCCACAACGGCAATCGCAACCCGGGCACGCGCTACCGGGTCCTGGTTTCAACGGCCTCCGACCCGGCCAGCCCCGGCTCGGCCGTGGTGACCAGTTCTGAGACCTATAACCTCTACCTGACGACGGCGGGATTGTCGGCGGACACCACCTATTATTTCCGCGCGGCCGCCCTCGGCGTAAGCGGCGTGAACACGGCCTACAGCGCCCCGGCCGGCACGGCCACGCTGGTGGCGTATCCCCCGGCCTTCTCCGCCTTCTCCGCCGTGAGCACCGGTTCGGTCCGGTTCGAATGGTCGGCCAACGGCAACCGCTACCCGGGCACGCGCTACCGCGTGCGGGTCTCCACCGCGCCGGACCCGCTGAACCCCGGCGGGGCGGTGGTCACTTCGTCCGACACTTTTAACCTCTACCTGAGCAGCGCCGGGCTCACCCCCAACGCCACGCGCTACTTCACCGTGGCCGCCGTCAATCAGAACGGCGTGCTGACCGATTACACCGCGGCGGCCGGCACGGCCACGCTGGCCGCCGTCCCGCTGACCGCCGTTTCCACCTTCAGCGCCGTTACCTCCGGCGGCTTTACCGCGGCCTGGAATGCCAACGCCAACCCCGCGGGGACGCTCTACCAGGTGCGGGTGTCCACCGCCCAGGATTTCAACGCCGGGGCGGCCGGCCAGACCGCATCCACCGCGCCGCTCTCGGGGGAGTCCTACGCTTTCTCCGGCCTGCTGTCCAACCGGGACTATTATTTCCGCGTCCGCGCCCTGAACCTTAACGGCGTTTACAGCGCCTACGCCGCGCTGGGCTCCACCCGCACGCTGGGCCTCGCGGCGCCCTCCGTGCTGCCCATAACCCAGGTCTCCACCTACTCCATAACGGCGTCCTGGACCCTGGTGGCCGGCGCTACCGGCTATACCCTGGCGGCCTCCGTGGATTCCGGGGTCTCGCCTTCGTCGATATACGCCTCCAGCGTCACCGCCGGCACTTCGGCCTCGGTGTTCAGCCCGGCCCTGGCCCTCAATGCCACCTATTACCTGTTCGTAAAGGCCGGCGGTCCTGGCGACGAGAGTTCCTGGGCGGTTTACCCCGCCACCTCTACGCTGGCGAATATCCCGACCGCGCCCGGCACGCCCTTCAGCCAAGTCAGCGATAACGGCTTCGTCCTGTCCTGGGGGGCCAATTCCAACCCCCTCGGAGTCACCCGCTACACGGTGCAGGTCTCCACGGCGCTGGACTTTAACGCCGGAGTGGTCAACCAGGTGATACTGGCCACGGCCCCGGCCGCCGGCCCTTCCGCCACTTTCAGCGGCCTGAGCAGCGACACCTATTATTACGCCAGGGTGCGGGCCGAGCATAACAACGGGAATTCCACCGACTGGGTCGGCCTGGGCCTGGCCAAGACCCTGATCCTGGCCGAACTGCACGCGGCCGGAGACGGCGTGCTGGTCTACGGCCAGGCCGGCAACAGCATGCCGCAGTTCCGGGACTATGTCAGCGCCTCCAATTCTTTCAGCGCCGTGCGCCAGACGGTCTCGGGCGCGGCCGGGAAACTGTTCACGATAAGGACCAACCCCCTCACGAGCAAACAGGAGGCTGTGGCGGCCTATGTCAGCGCCGGCACGCTGCGCGTGCTCTGTACCGACGGCGCCAACTGGTACGAGGAGTGGACGCAGAGCGTGGGCGGCGCGGACGCCACGCGCCGCTTCGATATCGCTTTCGAGACCAACTCGGGCGACGTGATGGTGCTCTATTCCCGCGGCGTCTCCGGCACCAATGAACTGGGTTACCGCACCAAGCCCGGTTCGGCGGCCTGCGGCTCCGCCAACTGGTCGGCGGCGCAGACGCTGGACCCGGTCCGCACCTCGGGCGCGGTGCACTGGGTGAAGATGGCCCCGGACCGCAGGGCCGACTACGACAATATCGCCGCCATCTGGGCCGACGGCAACTCCGACCTGTCGGCCATGGTCTGGAACGGTTCCGCGTGGGAGAACGAGCCCGCCGCGGCTCTGGAGACCTCGCTCGAGATCGTTTCCGCCGCGCAGGACGCGGAGAGCTTCGCGGTGGAGACCGAATCCCTTTCCGGCGACGTCATGGTGGTCTGGGGCCACGCCGCCGGGGCCGACGGGGTCAACGGGGTGCGCTACGCCACCGCCGCCTGGACCGGCGGCAGCCCCGAGCATGCCTGGGGCGGCCCGGTGAACGCGCCCGCTTTCCTCGACGACGCGACCAGCCTCGACCTGGCGGCCAACCCGGCCAGCGACGAACTGGTCTTCGCCTCCGTCGGCAACGCCGGCTCGGACCTGCAGGCCGGCTACTGGAGCGGCGCGGCCTGGACCAATACCGCCAATCTCGACACGGCCGCCCAGGTCCCGCTGGCCGGCAATAAGCTGGTGGCCGCCGCCTGGATAAGTTCCGGCACCGCCACGCGCAGCGTGATAGTCTACAACGACGCCGCCGCAACCAACGTCGGCTGGTACGTCGGCAACGGAGGTGTGTTTACGGCGCAGACCGACTTCACCCCGGCGCCGGTCTTCGCCAACCCGCAGCGCTATTACGACCTTAAGCAGGACCCGGTCAACAGGGACCGGCTGGTCTTCACGCTGGCGGACTCCAACGCCGACCTGTTCGCCAAGCGGCTGGTAATGACCTCGGCCGCGGCCTTCACCTGGACCAACGCCGACGGCGGCGCGGCTCTGGAGCCCAATCTCGGCTCGGCCCTCGCCGGCGGTTATTCCTTCGTCTTCTGGCCGGCCCCGCCCACCACGACCTTCGAGCAAAGCGCCTATCGCTTCTTCGCCAACACCGATACCTCCGACGTCGGCTCCCCGCTGGCGGCGCAGGACGCCCTGGCCGCCCTGCCCGAGGCCGGCGGCGCTTTCCGCCTCAGGGCGCTGGTCAATATCGGCCAGGTGGACCTGCCCGTCTCGGGCCAGGCCTTTAAGCTGCAGTTCGCCGGTCAGGGGGACGGCACCTGCGCGGCCCCCGCCAACGGCAACCCGGCCGGCTGGACGGATGTTACGGCCCTTACCGCCGTGGCGTTCCACGACAACCCCTCCGTCGCCTCCCCGGCCGTCCTGACGCCCAACGCGGCCGACCCCCTGCAGGGCGTGTTCGGCAATCTTAACCAGGTTTACGCCGAGGCCAACGGCTTCTCCAATTCGGTGTCCGGCATCGGCAGGAACCGCAACGGCATGTGGGACCTGGCGCTGAAGGACAACGGGATGCTGCCCGGCGCGATCTACTGCCTGCGGCTCGTGCGCGGCGACGGGGTGCCGCTGGAATACTATCCCGTCTACCCGCGCGTGGTCTCGCCTTCGGCGCTGGTCCTCAACGAGGTCTACCCCTCCGGCGCGTCCGCCGCGGCCGACTGGGTGGAGCTCTTCAATAATTCCCAGAGCACCGTGCCGCTGCTCGGCTGGAAACTGGAGTACGTGGAGAACACCATCGCCATCGGCGGCTCCGCGAGCGCGCTCTGGACCGGCCAGGCCGGCCAGTACGTCAACGCGATGTCCACCTTCCTCGTCAGCGGCCTGGCGCTGGACCTCAACGCCGCGCAGAGCTACCACGTGCGCCTGCTCGACGCCTCCGCCGGCCTGGTGGACCGCGTGCAGTGGCCGGGCCCCGGCGCGCTGTCGCCAGGCCAGTCCTTCGCGCGCATAAGCGACGGGCACCCGGATTACTTCGAGATAGACCCTACCCCTACGCCCGGCTACTTCAACGCCGTGTCCACCGACCCGTACACCATTAACGAGGTGGCCTACGGCGCGCTGACCGCGGAGTTCATAGAGCTTTACAGTTCCGCCACCTACTCCACGGTCACGCTGCAGGGCTACGCCCTGCGCAACGCCGCGGCCTCGGCGGCCGGCCTGGTCTTCAGGTTCACGCGCAAGCTCTACCCGCAGGACTACACGGCGCTGGACGGCTCCTCGCTGAGCGGGGACGCGCTGGCCTACTCCGCCGTGTTCGGGGCCGCCGGCCTGGCCGAGGGCGGCGACTTCCTGGCGCTGGAAAACTCCAGCGGCTCCACCGTGAGCCAGCTGACCTGGCAGTCCGCTCAGGCCTACTCGCGCTATAATTACAGCGGCCAGCTGACGCCCTACGCCAACCCGGCGCCCGCCGCGGCGGCCACCTCCATAGCGCGCGGTCCGGCCGAGGGCTCGCATACCGGCGTGGACTCAGGCGATTTCTCCGTCTCGGCTTCGGCGACTTTGGCCTCGCGCAACAATAACGCCGGGCTGGCCGCCGCTAATTCTCTGTCGTACCCGGACCCCTCGGCTTCGCCGCGCTACCTGTCGCGCAATTTCCCGCTGCGCCTGGCGCTGGGCGAGGATTCTTCCGCAGGCCGCGGCAATAATATAATCCTGTCCCGCGCCGGCGGCGCGGCCGACCCCGGCTCGCCCCATATCTACCGCCTGCAGGACATCGGCTTCGACCCGGCCTCGCTGGCGCAACAGACGACGGAGCAATTCGGCCTGCAGTTCTACGACCAGGACGGCCAGGCGCCGGTTTCCGGGACTTATTATAAATTCATCCTTAACTCCGGCAACGGCCCGTCCTCGGCGCCGCAGGTGCTCATAGCCTCGGTGGCCTACGACTCCTCCGTGCACTCGGCCTCGGGCGCCGGCCCCGCCGCCGCCACGCTGGTCAACGACGACAGCCGCGCCGCGGCCCTGCGCCTGGATCTTTCCAATAACTCGCCGGCCGGCTTCAACGGCGTGGAGATAGCCACCGTGTCGTTCACCCTGTTCCGCGACGACCTGGTTACGCCGTTGCTGACGGCCGAGGCCAGGGCGCTGTTCGACGCCGTGCTGCTGGTGGCCGACTCCACCTCCACCGGCCTCTCCGGCACCTATGAGCCCGCCATCGACGTGGCCACGGCGGCCTGGGTGCCCATGGCCTCCATCACGCTGGACGGAGCCGGCCTCTCCACGCTGACCGTGAGCGCGGCCGGGCTGGACGCCTCTTATGTCGCGGCAGGCTCCACGCGCCCGTTCTATATAGTTTTCGTGACCACGCGCAACGCCTCGGCCAAGGTGCCGGCCACCTACAGGGTGCGGCTGGACCCGGCCTCGGGCGTACAGGTGCGCGACGCCTCCGGCCTGCTCGGCCAGGCCTTCTCGCCGGGCGCGCAGGTGGACACGGCCTCTTTCACCGTCATAGCCCCGGCCCAGCCGCCGCCGGACACCGACTGGCCCTATGTCAGCGAGTCGTCGGCGCCCATCACGGCCGCGATAAGTTTCTACGAGAACTACTCCGATCTGCTGCCCGAGGCCAGGGGCTACCTGTCCTCCACCGACGGCACGCTGGTGGCCGTCAGCACCATGGGCGCGCCCCTTTGGACCTTCGCCACCTCGCCGCTGACTGAACTGGCGGTGGCTCCGTCGCTGCCGCAGGAGGAAAGCGGCTCGGTGTACCTCTATTTCGCCGGGGCCAACGGCGACGTGTACAAGGTGCGCGACCAGGGCGCCTCCGCGGCGCAGACTTGGAAGACCTCCCTGGGCGCCAGGGCCTCTTCGGTGCTCGATACCGCCACCCGCCTCTATGTCCCGACCGCGGACAACAAGGTGCACTGCCTCAACAAGGCCGACGGCCAGGCCTGCGCCGGCTGGACCTTCTCCTCGGCGCTGACGGCCGCCCCGGCCGGGACGCCCTCGGTGGACGAGCGGGCCACGGTGGCCACGGCGTGGATAGGCCTGGAGGACGGCAAGCTGGTCAGCCTCAAGACAGGCGACGGCACCTCCAACAACACTTTCGTCACCGGCGGCCCGGTAGTCTCCTCGCCGTATTTCGACGCCTACGTGGCCAGCCCCGACAACGCCCTCTACCTCACCTCCACCGACGGCAAGATCTACGCCGTCAACTCCGGCAATATGACCGCGATGAGCGGCTGGAACGACTATGACGCCGGCTCGGCCATCAGGACCGCGCCGTTCGTGTGGCCGCTGGGCGGCACCAAGTACGTCTTCTTCGGCGCCGATAACGGCCGGCTCTACAAGCTCAACGCCGGCACCGGCGCGCTGGTCTGGTCTTTCCAGGCCGGCGGCGCGGTGCGCTCTTCCCCGGTGGTGGTGCCGGCAGGCTATGTGGGCCTGGGCGCGGGCGAGGATTATGTCTATTTCGGCAGCGACGACGGCAGGATCTACGGCGTGAACGCCAATACCGGGCAGCTGCGCACCGGCTGGCCGGTGACCACCGGCGGCCCGGTGCGCGCGGACGCGGTGGTGGACTCGGATACGAAGACCATTTCAGTAGGTTCAGCGGACGGCAGGCTGTACACGATCTACGTCGGGCCTTAAGGCCCGGCGGACGGCGGGAGAAAGCATATGAACAGAGCGACTGCGGCGGCAAGCGGGGGCGGGCAGCTCCGGAAAATTCCGGGGCGGCTGCTGCTTTGCGCCTTCGCGCTCTGTGCGCTCGCCGCGGCCGCCGCCGCCGCGGACTGGCCGATGTTCATGGGCAACGAGGGCCGGACCGGGCACGCCGCCGAGCAGGCCGCGCCGCCGCTGGCCAAGGCCTGGGAGTTCACCGCGCCCGGCGGCACCGTGTCCGGGCCCGTAATTTACGACGGCCGGGTTTACTTCGGCACGCGCGGCAACAGGCTCTACGCGCTGGACGCCGCCACCGGCGCGCTGCTCTGGCAGCGGCTGACGGCGGGCTGGGTGGACTCTTCCCCGGCCGTCCAAGGCGAGGTCCTGTACGCGGCCTGCCGCGGCGGCCGCCTTTACGCCGTGAACAGGCTCACCGGCGCCCCGCTCTGGATAGCCGACCTCGGGGCGGCTTCCGCCTCCTCGCCGCTGGTCCTGAACGGCCGGGTATACGTGGGCACGGGTTCCCCGGAAAATAAATTGAAGGTGTACGACGCCGCCACCGGGGCCCCGCTGGGCTCCTTCCAGGCCGCCCAGCCCGTGGATTCGGCCCCGTCCACCGACGGGGAAAATATATATTTCGGCGCCAACGACGGCAATATCCACGCGCTGGCCGCCGCCACGCTGGCCCCGCTCTGGCCGGCCTATCCCACGCTGGGCTCTTTCGGCATGAATTCCGTGGCGGTCTCCAGCGGCTCGCTGTACGCGCTGCCGGGCCGCGACGATAAGAAAGCGTACGCCATGCGGGCCGGGGATGGCGCCCTGCTGGCCGATTCTCCCTACCTGGTCAGGGCCTCCACTATCAGCGACAACGAAATAGGGGTGCCGTGGATGCAGGCCGGTTCCCCGGTTATAGACGCGGAGGGCTATGTTTATGTGGCGGCCGCCGGCGCTGCGGCCGCTTCGAGCGATCCCGTCGGATATCTCGCCGGGCTGTCCTCCGGCACGCTGGCCGCGGTCTGGCCTTCCTCCCGCCCGCTGGGCGGCGTGTCTCCCGTCGGGGTGCTGGCCTCTCCCGCCATGGCCAACGAAATTATTTTCGCCGCCACGCCCGGCGGCAGGCTGCTGGTAGTCAGTTCCTCCGGCGTGCAGCTGGAAGACCTGGATATCTCCAGCCCGTCCTACTCCTCGCCGGCCCTTTCCAACGGCATGGTGATAGTCGCCAATTTCGGCGGGAAGGTGACCGGCTACAGGGCCGGCCGCCACGCCGCCATCTCGCGGCCAGCGGCGGGGGAGATACTCCGGGGTACCGTCGCCGTGGCGGGGTATTTCGACAGCCCCGACCTGGCCGGCTACGAACTGGAATACAGCACCGGCGGAGAGACGCCGCTGTGGACCCGCATCAGTTCCTCCGCCGCGGCCTCGCCGGCCGCCGGCGGCGCGCTGGCGGCCTGGGACGTCTCCGGCCTGGAGAACGGGCCGTACGCGCTGCGGCTCAGGGCGCTGGAGAGTTCCCCTTCGGGCTACGACGGGTCCGCTCTGGTGCCGGTGCGGATCAACGCCGCGCCGCTGCCGCCCACAGGCCTGACCGCCGCCGACGTGCCCGCCGACAACGGCAACGCCATCGCCCTGGCCTGGGCCGCCTCGCCTTCGCCCGGCGTTTCGGAGTACCGCGTCTACAGGGACGAGGGCTATGGCCCCTCGCTGCTGGCCGCCGTGGCGGGGCTGTCCTATACCGACGGCGCGGCGCTTACCGGCTCTACTTTTACCTACACGGTCTCCGCCTGGGACGGCTGGGTGGAGTCTGAACTTTCCGCGGCAGCGGACGCCTTTTCGGTCAATAATTCCGGCGACAGCGTGCCGCCGGACGCGGTCACCGACCTGGCCGCGGCCCCGGGCGTCTCGCCCGGTTCCGCCTACCTGACCTGGACCGCGCCCGGCAACGACGGCGCGCTGGGCACCCCGGCATACTACCTGATCCGCTACTCTACCGACCCGGCGCAGGACTGGGCCGCCTTCTCGTCCCTGGCCGGCGGCACCCGCGCGGTGGACGGGCCGGCCGGCATTACGGAGGCCGAAGAGGTGGGCGGCCTGCTGGGCGGGGTCACCTATTACTTCGCGGTGAAGGCCGTGGACCCGGCCGGCAACGTCGCCGCCCTTTCCAACACGGCGTCGGCCTGGGGCTCGCTGGACTACGCGCCGCCGGCCCCGCCCTCCGCGCTGGCCGCGGCCGACGCACCGGGCGACGAGGGCGGCAGCCTGGTCCTCTCCTGGTATCCCTCGCCCGACGACGGCGCCGGCGCCGGGGACGTCTACGGCTACCGGATCTACCGCCGCGGCCTTAACGGCGCCTATGTCTCCAGCGTCCCGTACGCGTCCGTAGCCGCCGGGCTGACTTCTTACACGGACCCGGCCGCCGCGCTGAACATCCGCTACTACTACGCGGTCGCCGCCTTCGACAGCACCAATAACTCCGCCCTGTCGGCGGAGGCCTCGGGCGTCTCGTCCGACAACTGGCGCTTCTTCGACGCCTCGCGCGGCGGCATAGTGCGCCTGGCCGACGGCATGGAGGTGGAGGTGCCCGGCGCCTCGGCCTCGCAGAACGACAAGATCATGGTCACGCGGCTGGACCCCGTCACCTACGCGCCGCTCTTCCGCGCGCGGGCCACCACGCCCGCCAACCCCACGGGCATCGTCTACGAGGTCAAGTTCCAGAACCCGGCCACGCGCCTGGTGGCCCCCGCGCTGATCCACCTGCCCTATACGGACGCCGACGTGGCCGGCATGGAGACGGAGAACCTGCGCGTCTACACTTTGACCGGCGGGGCCTGGGTGATGCTCAATACCTCCTCGGTGGACGCGGCCGCCAAAAAAGTCAGCGCCGAAGTCTCCCATTTCTCCGTCTTCCGGGTCATGGAGTACGTGCCGTCGGGCGCGCTGTTCGAGGACGGCGAGGTGTACACCTACCCGAACCCGGCCCGGGGGGATACGGTCACCTTCAAGTTCAGGGTGGCCCACAAAGCTTACGTCAGGGTGGAAGTCTACAACGTGGCCGGCGAGAAAGTGGCCTCGCTGCAAAAAGCGGATTGCCCGGCGGGCCAGGCGTCCGAGATAGCCTGGGACGTGCGGGGTATAGCGAGCGGCGTGTACGTTTACCGGCTGGAGGCGCAGAGCTCGGCCGGGAACAGGTCGGTGATCAAGAAGCTGGCGGTCATACATTAACGGGCGGGAAGGTACGGGTAACCATATGGGCTGGAAAGAAAGCGGGAACAAACCGGTGATCGGACGGGCCGCGGCGCTGCCGGGCCTGCTGCTGGCCGCCGCCCTCTGCTGCTCTTCTTCGGACGCCGCAGGAGCGCGGGTGCATCCCGACGCCGGCAGCACCGCCGCCGCCTTCCTGAAGCTGGGGGCCGGCGCCCGCGCCGCCGCGCTGGCCGGCGCCTTTACGGGCGTGCCCGGCGACCCGTTCTCCATCTACTGGAACCCGGCCGGCCTGGCCTACTCCGGGCCGGAGCGCAGTCTGGGTTTCTTCCATAACGAATACTTCCAGGGCCTGGGGCAGGAGTTCCTGGCCTATTCCGCCCCGGCGCGCCGCGGCGTCTGGGGTCTGGGCCTCAACTACTTCTACGCCGGCAGCGGCCTCGAGCGCCGCAGCGGCCTCAACGAGGCCGACCCCGTAAACCCGATCTCCCCGCCGGAGGGCAGTTTTGGCGCCTACGATCTGGCCTTCTCCGGGGGCTACGCCCGGCGGCTGGAGGAGGGCTACGCCGCCGGCGCGGCCGTGAAGCTGATACGGCAGAGCATCGACGACGAGCGCGGCTACTCGGCCGCGCTGGACCTCGGCCTGCTGCGGGAGTTCGCCTGGCGCGGCGGCGACTACACGGCCGGGCTGGCCGTGCTGAACCTCGGGCCCGGCATAAAGTTTTCGGAGCGGCGCTACGACCTGCCGCTGGTCTTCAAGGCCGGCCTGAGCCGCCGCCTCGACGAGAGCGGCGCGCTGCTGAGCCTGGAGGCCGATAAGCCCGTGGACAATTACCTGGCGCTGGCGGCCGGCGTGGAATACCCGCTCACCTCGCGGCTGGCCCTGCGCACAGGCTACCGCTACAGGCTGCACGGCAACGAGCTGGGCGCCTGGTCCGGCTTCTCAGCCGGGGCCGGCGTGGCCTTCGAGCGCCTGACCTTCGACTACGCCTTCACGCCTTTCGGCGTGCTGGGCAATTCTCACCGCTTTTCCGTGAACCTGCGCTTCGGCGAGGCCGCCGCCGCGGCCCCCCCCGCCGGCGCCCGGGCAGCGCCGCCGGAGGGCTTCAGGGATTTCGCTTTCACGGTCTCGGCCCGGCCGCTGACGCTGTCGGCGCGCGGCATCCGCTACGGCATCAAGGCCGCTTCGGCCGACTGCGGCCTCAGCGCCCTGGCCTTTACCACCCTGCTGCGCGGCGAGGCCGGCGCCGGGTTCACGGTGGCCGAGGGCTCGCCTTCGGGCGAGCTGCTGGCCGGCTTCCCGGACGGAACGCTGCCGCTGAAGGTGTGGCGGCCCGGCCCCCTGCCCGGCGGCGTACAGGGGGACATAAGTTTCGAATTCAGGCTGCCCAAGGCGCTGGTGGGCGCGGGTTCCGTGGTTTTTATGTACAGGAAGAGCGACCGGTGGGTGGAAGTTTCGACGACGCCGCTCGAGGCGGGACAGGACGATTACATATTCTCGGCGTCGGCCCCGTTCAGCGGCTATTACGCCGCGGCGCTGCGGCCTTAGGCGCCCGCCGGGCCTAGTATTCCCCGAGCGTGCCGGCGCGCCGGGCCCGGCGCACCGCCAGGCCGAACAGCCAGACCGAGGCGGGGATCAGGAAGATGTCGAAGGCGGCCAGCGCCAGCAGGTCGCCTTTTATTTCGCCCAGGCCCGCGCCGCGCAGCACGGCCGACTGGAAGGCGCGCACCGCGTAGGTCACCGGCAGCAGCGCCGAGACCGGCAGCAGCCAGGCCGGCAGCACCGCCACCGGGAAATAGACCCCGCCCAGCAGCCCCTCGAAATTGTTCAGCACCCAGGCCACCGGGTTGCCCCGCTTGAACAGCATCACGAAGCACGAAGAGATTATTCCCAGCGCCGCGAAGCAGCCCGCCGACAGGGCGAAGACCAGCGCCGCCGCGGGCCAGTTGGCGGCGGCGAAATCCAGTTTAAAAATAAAGACCCCCGCCAGCGCGTAGACGCCCAGCTCGAAGGTGGCGAACAGGAAATTCCAGGCCGTCAGCGCGGCCAGGAAGGGGGCCGTGCCCAGCGGCGTGGACAGCGCCGCCTCCAGTGTGCCCTGGGTCTGTTCCTGGCGCAGCCGTCCCGCGTAGGAGCCGGCCCCGGTGCCGATATAGCCGAAGAAGGCCAGCGCCGTGAAGACGTAGGCGAAATAATCCCGCCCGTAGGGTTCCAGTTCCGGGGCTAGGGCCGCCCCGAACAGCCTGCCGATAAAATAAAAGACCGCCAGGTTGGCCAGCGTGGCCAGCGCGCCCAGCGCGAAGGACAGCCGGTAGCTGCTCTCGGCCAGGAAATCCCTGCGCACGAAGGCCAGGACTACGCGGGGCCAGCTCATGGCGTACCGCCGGTACGGCCGTGCTCCAGCCGTATGAGCCTGCCGGCCGCCTCCCGCAGCAGCTCCGGGCTGTGGCTGGAGACGATCACGGCCGCCTCGCGCCCGGTTTCGGCTATCAGGCCCAGCAGGCCGCGGCAGGCCTCCGCGTCCAGGCCGCGGAAAGGTTCGTCGAGCAGCAGCAGGGGGGCGCCCCGGGAGAAGGCGCGTATCAGGGAGACCTTCTGCATATTGCCCTCGGAAAGGCGGTCGAAGCGGCGGCCCAGGTCGGCCCGCGCCAGGCCCAGCCTGCCGGCCAGCCCGGCGGCCCGCTCCAGCGCCAGGCCGGCCGGCAGGCCGGCCAGGGCGCCGAAGAAGCGCAGGTTCTCGGCCGCGCTCAGGCGGAAGTAGAAGGAACGCGGGTTGGCGGGGCAGTAGGCGGCCAACCCCCGCAGGCGGCTGGGGGCTGCCGGGGCCCCGTCGGCCAGCAAGGCGCCGCCGTCCGCCTCCAGTATGCCGCCCAGGGTTTTTAAAAGGGTGGTTTTGCCGGAGCCGTTGGGGCCCTCCAGGCCGGTCACGCCGGGGCCGGCCTCCAGGCAGACCCCGTCCAGCGCCCGCAGCGGCGACCCGCCAGAAAACGGCGGGGCCGGGAAGGTTTTGACCAGGGCGCGGGCTTCTATCCTCATCAGCACTATGATAGCACAGTGGGGCGGGGGCGGCCAAAATTCAAGCCGGGGCGGTTTTTATGTTAAAATATAAATAATAAAGGCTTCCCGCCAAAAGCGGAAGAAGTCCCTGTTTTAGCCGTTACGGAGGACACACAATGAGAATACATATAGTTGCCCGCAAGATAAAGATGACCAAGCCGATAAAGGACTTCATCGAGACGAAGCTCGCCAAGCTTCACGACTACCTCG
>Ga0209212_1003051_pt1 | contig 22743 bp, 18 predicted proteins | sample RifGroC2_FD_183996 | JGI IMG/M metagenome (GOLD analysis project Ga0209212, IMG submission 183996) | Groundwater microbial communities from Rifle, Colorado, USA - Groundwater C2 (SPAdes) (version 2) | ecosystem: Environmental > Aquatic > Deep subsurface > Groundwater | place: Rifle, Colorado... | reverse complement strand
AACAGCGTAACCGGCGCAGGCGTTCTCTAAAGGGTTTACCCTTGAGGTAACTGGATTTGCCTTTATTCTCAATCGCGATCTTTTTAATGTTATAGTCCTCGGCAAGTTGACGGTTTTCCTTTAACCAGAAGCGTCTATCCGCGGCTAATTGTGTGGGAAGATACCCAAAACGTTCCCGATAACCTTTAAGGCTGATATCTAAGAGCTGGCTGTCAGAGATATTGTTAAAGGAAAGCTGTTCTAAGAATAAAAAGCTATTTTTTAGATTAAGCAGTATCTTCGGGCCGAATTCTACTTCTACCGGGTATTTGCCTCTGACCATAGGCCGAAGATGCGGCTGGTTCACCGAGACGATACGTTCTTTGACCGGCAGGCCTTGATAGATATCTTTTTGTTGAGTGAGTATCTTTGAGGCGGTAGTACGCTGTTAACTTAATTCTTAATGGTTTCATAGGCTCTATTGAGCTTCTCACGAGCCTTACTCTTTGTAAAATGCCAGGTAATTTTTGTCTGAAGGCGATTGCGTTTTGCGACCCACGCGGTAACCTCCTTGGCTAAGATGCTTCTTTGAGCAATGCGTCTATCAAGGCATTGTTTTGATAGGGCTGATAATTCAATCTCAGCCATGTTTAGCCAACTGGCTTTCTTAGGCGTATAGGCCATTTCAAAACGTTGAGACAACGCAAAGGCCTCAGGCGCGTCAAAGACTTCGTAAAACGAAGATGGGTTATGCGTGTTTAGATTATCCTGAACCAGAACAATCTTGTCGGCATTGGCATAATATGACACCAGGTCTTTCATGAATTCAGCGTAATCTTCTTTGGTTTTTTGTTCTGTGACTTTAACAATACGGTGCCCGGCTAAAGGTTCAACCGCCATAAGCACAACAGCTGTTCCGTGGCGTTGGTAATGATAATCCTGGCGTTCAACGCGTCCCGGTTTCATGGGGAGAGGCATAAGGACATCTCCCAGTAGCTGGCACGGCCGCTCGTCAAAACAGACAACCGGCCGCCGAGGATTATAGGGTTGCTCATAAATATCCAACACCTGTTCCATGCGCCAGAGAAATTCTGAAGTTATTTGTCCGATGCACCATTGTTTCCTTAAATGAGGCTTGAGTTCGTTTTTTTTAAAATGTTCCGCACGCTATTATACGAGATGGTCTCAACAATATCCAATTCCACGACCTGGTCGGCTAATAAACGCAAACTCCATCGGGCATGGCCTTCCGGCGGCTTGCTGCAGGCGATAGTCGTGATTTTGGCCATGGATCTGCCATTAAATTTAGGAGGTTGTCCGGAACGAGGCGCTTCTTCTATGGCGCGCTCTAATCCTTCCCGATGATAACGCCGCCTGATATTGAATATGGTTGCTAAACATACACCTAAGGCATCGGATATTTCTTCGTCTGTTTTGCCTTTAGCTTCATCAGCTAAAAGCAAAACCCGGCATCGTGTGATTTTTCGCGCTTTGTCTTTGCCTGACTCAACGATCTTTTGCAGGTACTGCCGCTGGTGTTCGTTTAATTTAACACAGTGGTTTTTTCGGCTCATGGCGTATCTCCTTTCTTTGGAAGATAATACCATAAGGCCTATAAACTATCAACAACTAATTTAACAGAGCACTAGGCCCCATAAACCAAATACTTAAAACATAAGGAATGGGCATTCTCGCTGAGTCAATGCAAATTTTAGTTGAGAATGGCAAAATTCCCCGCATCGGTTTCACCTAAATTTCAAGGGTAGCTGTATGTATCTCCGCAGTAAGATCATCGTTTGTATGGCCTCTGGCGGCCTGTTTTTCCTGCCGTTTTTTTATTTCATCGCGCATTTTCATACGCAACAGATTCAGATACCGGTATCCGCGGATTTTATGCAGCCGCGGCTCAATCTCCAGAAGCCCCGCCGAGGTCCAGCGCAGTATCTGATTACTGTTATGCCAACGGTCAACCTTATCCGTATATTGGCCTAACTGCGCCATGATGGATTCCATGCAGTTAGTGGTATTCAGGCTCTTACAGAGCTCGGGCGATAATCCCAAATTGTGCAGCGTAAGCGTTTCTTCCATGCCTTCCATAAGGCTATTTGCCGCCGATTGATTAACATTCAGTAATTCCCGATAGAGTTTTTCTATTCCGGCCTTGGCTTCGCGGTAGGTAGTTTGGGCATACGCTGCCTGAAGCTGCCTTTTGCAAAGGATCTTTTGGCTGTCATTCAAATAACTGACGACATTCTGCTGTTTGTGCCACTGGCAACGCTGGATAAACCCATATTCCTCAAAGCGCTTCTTTATTGCGCTGATAATCCCTTTGGAGCCGTCAACAATAAAAAGGAGCCCTTCTTCAAACCTAAGCCCACGTTCTATGAGCCGGTCAAATAATTGCCTTACCACATTACCATTCTCGCTATGCGACTGTTCTATGTCCAGGACCACCTTGGCTCCGCCGATGGTTATCCCCAACACCACCAAAAGCCCGTCTTCGGCGTAGCGCTTGCCATCAATAAGGATACATACGAAATCGTATCCCTTCAATGAACGGCTCTTTAGCGCGCGCAACTGGACAAGCGTGCTTTTCTTGAACCGGCGCGATAGGTTCGATGCGCTTATCCCGAATACCTCGGGCACCAGCTCCGCGCTTTCGCCATACTTGTGCGTGCTTATGCCGTGCAAGAGCTTCAGCATTGTCTGCCGGTCGCCTCGATACGGCTCCTGTAGCTGTTGGTATGCCTCTAAGGGAACTTCGGTATTGGCCGCTTGATTCCTTATCCGCTGATATTTAATGGGAACTTTCTGGTCGCGCAGGTATACCGACCCGGTCTGCTTGCTCCAGCGCACGTTTTCTTTTCCGTGTGCTTGCTTCTTGCCCGCTAAGAGCTCAACTTCTCGGAGAAGCTTTTCTTCTACTGCCTTCAAGCCCAGGGGAATTAATCCCTGAATCAACGATACCTCCACATCCACACCCTGCCTTTTGACTTCTTCCAGCACTGCTTCCGCCATCGCTCGCTTTGTGCTCACTTTTATCTTTGCTTTACCCCGTCTCTTTGGTATACTTATCTCTGCAGGCATTTGTTCCTCCTTTTGTTAAATAGGTTATTCGCATAACTCTATTGTCGGGGAACTTTGCCTGCATTTCAAGCCTTTTTATTCAACCGGCTTGACTATTCTCAACTAAGTTTAGCATACCGCCGTTCCAATGTGGTGGAATCAGGAAAGCCATAGTATTATTGATGATGATTTCCGCATTTTTTTTAAGAAATATCAGATTCCCAATATAAAGTATTAAAGTATAGCGCTTAATGTTAACAAGACCACACAGTAAATCGGCAAGTATATTTGATATGGTTTTACTTTTTTTGTTATTTATACTTTCGTTTGGCTATTTTCTTTACGGTTACCAAGATTTTGATTTAGGCAGATACCATTATGATGAGGCTATCTCAATATACGGCGCAACCAGAGTTTTAGACGGGTGTATTCCTTATAGAGATTTCTGGACATTATATGCTCCAGGACAGTTTTATACCATCGCGGCTATTTTCAAAATTTTTGGAATAAGCACTCAAGTTGCAAGGCTATTTGCGATAACTGTTTTATGCTTGACAGTTTGTGGTGTATTTCTTCTTATCAAAAAGTTTTGCTTAAAGATTTTTGCCATTCTGGCTTTTTTACTTTCTTTATTCTGGTTAAAATATTATCTCGTATATAACAGGCCTGGTCAGTTAGCAATGTTATTTTTTATCTCATGTTGTTTTCCCATCATAAGCTTTATAAAGTCCGGAAGTAGAAAAAGCTTGGCCTGCGCAGGAGCTTTGATAGGCATAATATATTTTTTCCGCCAAGATTTTGGGTTTTATATCTTAGCCGCTTGCTCCTTGGTTGTTTTCTTAAGGCAAATGAATCATTCTGAAACTTATTTGCGTGATAAAGTTAAGTCGGCATTAAAAACTAAAGCATTTTTATTCTTAGGATTTTTCACGGTCTTCTTACCCTTAATTATGTATTTTATCGCCAAGTCTTCATTTAAAGAATTTACTAAAGACACAATAATTTTCCCTGTAATAATTTATCCTAAGGTCAGGGATCTGCCGTTTCCTGAGTTAAAACTAGACACCCTGGTATTCTATTTTCCAGTATTAATTTTTCTCATCACCTGCATAAGATTGTTGTTTTTTAACTGGAAAGATAAAATCACAAGCGACTTCCCTTGGTTTATAATGTTTTTGCTATTTTCCGGACTCGGTTTGTTTCATTATTCTAACACGCGTGTTCATACAGGACAATTTTTGCCTACAACTATATTGGCTATAATATTATTTATTTTATTACTTAATGATTTTTTAAGCAAAAAATTAATTATAATACGTTTACTCGGAAATATTTTTCTTGCGTCTTTATTTGTGGTTTTACATATTTATTTCTGTAAGTCAATGAAATCCACATCCGCGAAATTAAAATATTTATCTGATAATCAGGATAAATCCAGATTAGACGTTAGCTGCGCATATGGTTTTTATGACGGTTCCGAACTTGCTCAATCACAAATTCAAGCTATTAAATTTATTCAAAGCAGGACGACTAAGGATGAAAAGATTTTTGTTGGAAATGTGAGACACGATAGAGTAGTAAATAGTGATGTAATGTTTTATTTTCTTTCGGAACGAGATAGCGCGACCAAATATTATGAGCTACACCCAGGAGTAACAACTACAAGAGAAACACAAGCAGAGATAATCGATGAATTAAATAAAGCAAAGGTAAGGTATATAATACTTTGGTCAGGTTCAGACGATGTAAAAGAGCCTAATGAAAGCGCCAAAAGCAGTGAAGTAAAAGATTTGGATGATTTTATTCAAAAGAATTATAAGATTGAAGAAATATTCGGTTATTATAAAATTTTTAAACATACTTAATCTGACGTCTTCTTGATTTGCAGTTTCTCATCTATGGAAGCAGGAAAACAATTAATGAAGAAATGGCAAATTTATTTTATTCTTTTGCTAATCCTGATTTTGGGAGCGGCTTTACGAATATATAATTTAGGCATAGAAAGCTTGTGGTATGATGAAGTATCTAGCGTTGATCAGGCCCTCAGGGATTTGCCCTCTCTTTTTTATAAGTTCCATCTTTCACCGCTTTATTTCTTAATTTTGAAATACTGGATAAGAATAGCCGGCGCTTCTGAGTTCGCCTTGAGAATTCCATCGGTAATTTTCGGGGTGGGCGCTATATTTTTAATATATAAGCTATCGGTGGCATTGTTTAATGAAAGAGTAGGATTGCTTAGCAGCTTTATTTTGTCCATATCTCCTTTTCATATTTTTTATTCTCAAGAAACAAGGCATTATGCTTTATTTGTATTCTTGACATTATTGTCAATAACATTGTTCTTAAAAATATTAAAAAATAAAGTTCCCGGTATAAATTTATATATATCTTATGGAGTATCAACAATTTTACTTTTATATACAACGTTGTGGGGTATATTTGTAGTAGTTGTTCAAAATTTATTTTATTTACAAAAAGTAACTCAAAAAAAACGTTGGGTTATAACGCAGATTATTATTTTTATCATTTTCTTAGGCTGGCTTGTTCCTTTTTTCATGTTTATATTTGAGAATAAAGAATATTTGAAAGCCTGTATTGATTGGATTCAGAGACCAGACGTTTCTTCCTTGGCCGAGACGTTTAAAACATTTAGCTTTGGTGGCAGTCGATGCGGAGGATGGGATTTCTTTATTAATCCGAAAGAAATTTGGCCTTCTCAAGGCTTATTGTATATATTAGGCTTTCTTTTTATTTCAGGAGAGCTGTCTTCGCGCAGTGTCAATAGCGGCAATATATTGTTTATTAATTTATGGTTATTTATACCCATAGTATCATTATTTTTGTGTTCTTTTGTTTTTTGTCCTATTTTCATGATTAGGTATCTTATTTTTGTCTCGCCGGCATATTATATTCTTGTAGCCAAAGGAATAGATAGAATAAGAAATTATCTATGTCAGGTAGTAGTAATTTTAACTATAACAATTTTAACTTTGCCTTCACTGGATACATATTACACCAAAGAATTAAAAATAAATTGGAAAGAGGCGATAAATTACGTGGAGACCAGGATTGGAAGGGATGAGATTATCGTGATAGCTCCTGCACACACCAGTCAAATGTTTAGTTATTATTCCAGGGATGGTGTCAAATTTCAAAATAAAGACAAGATGAAGATTGCATTCATAAATGATTTAGGTATCAGCATGTTGAGGGGAGGATTTATTTATAGACAAACGAAGAATATGTTAATCGGGGTACACGATCTTACGCAATTTAAAGAACTGATTAGTAACGATATGACGATTGTGAAAAATAAGGGTGTGTGGCTTATGCTAGTTACTAGATGGTTCAGCGATTATCCTGAAGTTATTAAATATTTCGATGACCATTATCAAGAGAATGATGATGGTCATCATTTTGATGGTGAGGGTATAAGTGTATATCATTATTATAGTAAATGACTGACCATGGTCATCAAGTCCAAACCTTATCAATTTAGTCTAAATTAAAATTACAGATAGATGGTCCCAGGCCTACCCTTGCAATGAAGATTGCTTTTATAAAGCCATGTTGGCCGTATCCTTACAGTAAAGGTGATGATACTTACAACCGGATATGGCCTCCATTGTGTTTGACTAACTGCGCGGCTATTTTAGAAAGAAAAGGGCATGCAGTTGAAATTATTGACGCGCATGCGCTGCGGATTAAGCCGGATAGATTAGCCGGATATATTAAAGGCTATAATAAGATATTCATAACATCATCTACTTTAGATAAATGGCAGTGTCCTAATATAGACATAAGTCCTTTCTTAGAAGCCGTAAGACGCGTAGTAAGATTTTCCGCGGAAGTGTATGTAATGGGTTATCATGGCACAGTTGATCCTGAGAGCATCTTGAATATAACCGGGGCGAAGGCTGTTATAAGGGGCGAGCCTGAGGACACGGTTGCGGATATATGCCAAAATAGTGATTTGTTTAAGGTAAAAGGGATTTCTTTTATGAAAGAAGGCGAGTTTATTTCGAATCCTGACCGAGAGCTGATTGACTTAAAAACGTTGCCTCTTCCGGCATATCATCTTCTGGATGCGAAAAAGTATTTCTATGAGATTTTAGGAAAGAATTTTGCTTTATTTGAAATCAGCAGGGGTTGTCAATATGGGTGCAAGTTTTGCAATAAAATAATGTATGGAGAAAAAGTTAGATTTAAGCATATAAAACAAATTATTGAAGAAATAAAAGTTGCCATAGAAAGATATAACATAAAAACAGGATATTTCATTGATTTAGAATTTCTTTTAAATAAAGAAATTGTGAGTCTGATTTGTGAATTCCTTATAGAAAAAAAATATGACTTTAAATGGTCTTGTCAAGTAAGAGTTGATTCTTTAGACGCGGAAATCCTTAAGAAAATGAAAGATGCCGGCTGTGAGTTAATTCATTTTGGTATAGAAAGCGGCCTCCAAAAATTTTTAGATTATTTAGACAAGGGGATTCGCGTAGAGAAAATGAGGCCAGCGATTACAATGTGTAAACGGCTTGGCATAAAAACTTTAACTTTTCTTCTCTTTGGCTTTCCTAAAGAAACCCGCGAAGATAGGGAGGAGTCGTTTAGTTTCATAAGAGAATTAAACGCGGATTTCGCTTCTTTTCATAGAGTATTTCCGTATAAAGGAAGTGCTATGTGTCAAAATAATCTTGCGCCTCAAGGAGAAGTGTCAAGATTTATGCGCCACGCGTATTTTAAATATTATTTAAGGCCAGGCCATTTGTTTAGATTAGATAGAAACCTTTCCCTGAACATTTTGAGATTATTTTTGGGCCGGATAAAGACATTATAATGAAAGAGAATAGTAAATTAATCCCATTATTAATTTTTGCTCTTATCTCTTTGATTTACAGTTTACCTATCCTAAAAAATATTTCTTATTGGGGGCAGATGGATTGGGATCAGTTTACTTTTTGGAATGCGGTTCCAAGGGAAACGATTTTAAAATATCATCAATTTCCCCTCTGGAATCCTTATAGCAATGGGGGAAATGTAGTGCTCGCTCATCCCCATTCCTCATTTTTATCTCCTTTTTATATTCTTGTGCTAATTTTCGGACCGATAATAGGCATAAAATTGGAAATAATTCTTTTTTTGATTATCGGGCTGTTAGGAATGTTTTTTCTGCTTAAGCATTTAGGGCTTAAAGAGGTATCTTCATATGCCGGGTCTTTTATTTTTATGTTAAGTTCAATTTACCCGCTACATTTAACTGAGGGGCATGTGGAGTGGTTAGGGATGGCATTTGTTCCATGGCTATTTTTGTCTTGTCAAAAGAGTGCCAATGATAGAAAATATCTTTATTTGGGAATATTATTTCTTGCGTTAATGTTATTGGGGGGAGGCATTTATGTCTCAACAATAATTATTTTGTTTCTTGCGCTATATTCATTTATTAGGATACTGCAAGAAAGAAGGATTGTAGCGCTTAAAAATATAGCTATTATTTTTGCGGGCGCTTTCCTGTTGTCTTCGATTAAATTGTTACCTATGCTTGAGTTTTTGTCTCATTCTCCCAGAGTAATTGAATCTACGGAAAATATAAGCCCCTTATTACTTTCTACTATTTTGTTAGGCAGAAATCAGGGTAGTTTATATGCTCAGACTAAATGGACTGTTCCGGATAGAAAGGCTTTTGTTCGGGATAGTTTGACAATAGATTACGGATGGCATGAATATGGGGCGTATGTTGGAATAATTCCTCTATTTTTATCAGCAGTGGGCTTATTCTTTACCTTTAGAAAGCAGTGGCCATTATTTTCAGTTGGAATTATTTTTTTGCTGTTGAGTTTGGGAAGCGGTTCGCCGGTTAATCTGTGGAAGATGGTGCATTCTTTTCCAATCTATGATTCCCTCCATGTGCCTTCAAGGTTCACGCTCGTTTCTGTCTTCATTTTATCCATATTCGTAGGTTTAGGCTTATCAAAGTTTGAAGATAGCATAAGGAGAGTCCATAAAGGCAGGTTGATAGTGATTGCGGTAGGTTTCTTTATTCTCATTGATATGTGTTTAGTGAATGGACGTATCTTAAAACAGGCATTTGTAATTACGCCAACAAGATTAGAAGAAAATGCTGAATTTAGTCAAAAATATAATTCGTTGAATTTATATCCTGATATTAGTCGCAGCGCTATGTATCCGGTTTTTTTAAGCAATAGTGGGTTACTTGACGCGTATGAAGTGATAAATGTTAAAAAGGGAAGCGTCCTTACAGTAATGGACCATGAGTATAAGGGTGAGGTTTATTTGGCTGGCGGTAAAGGCAGCGCAAGGATTACGTATTTTTCTCCAAATAAAATAGTAGTTAATGTGAATGCCAATGATAGCGATGTATTGGTATTAAATCAGAATTATTATAAAGGTTGGCGGGTGAATGGCTGCGGGAAGAATAAAATAAGATTATTTAATGGTCTTATTGCGACTCAAGTTGATTCTACCATTAAAAGGGTGATATTTTACTATCTGCCAGATAGTTTTATAATAGGTTGTATTATTACCGGTGTTGCTATATTAGCGGGCATTATATTCCTGGCAAGAGTGAAAAGGATGCAATAATGATTGGAAAAAGGAAGGTTAGTAAAATTTACCTTATAAGGATGGATTCGCCTATTCTAAAAGAAAACGGGGAGCATCCCAGGCATTTTTCTCCCCCTTTCACACTAAAATATATTCAGGCTTTAGCAATAAAAGACGGAGATTTTCAGATTAAATTGGTTGATTGTTTGGTTACTCCTATACCTTTAGAAAAACTTGTCAATGATGTTTTGATTTGGGATTCTGATTTGTTGATAGTTTCTAGTTCTACGCACAGCTACGAACAGGCAATACAGTTTTGTTCTCTTATCAAATCAAAAAAAAACATTTTTACCGTAGCTATAGGGCAAGGACCTACCGCTCATTCTTTAGATTATTCTTTTTCTGCGTCTTCTTTTGATATTGCGTTACGCGGTGAAGCTGAAAAGGAAGTGATATCTTTACTCGAAGCCCTCAAGAGTGGTAAAAGTGAGAAAGAAATTAGTGAGGAATATCAGCATAAGTCGAGTAAAAATGAAGTAAATCTTATCTGGGATTTGGATCATTTGCCATTTCCAGAGTATACACCTCTGGAAACAGAGGCATATCGTTACCTTTATCCTATAAGGACATGGAAAAGGCTTAGATGGGGCCATATTCTTTCCTCCCGGGGGTGTCAGCACGGCTGTATATTTTGTTCCCAAATAATCAGAGAAACGTATGGGAGTAAGGTGAGATTAAGGAGTCCTGCTAATGTGGTTGATGAAATTGAATATTTAAGGAGTAAAGGCGTTAATATTGTTGCCTTTGATGATGATAATTTTACTGCTTTGTCAAAGCATATTATTGGAATATGTAAGGAAATATTAAGAAGAAAATTGAAAGTTAAATGGATTGCTCATGCACGAGTAGATGAGTTAAATGTTTTCCTGATAACCCTTATGAAGAGAGCGGGTTGTGTTTTATTACGTTTTGGTATTGAATCTGCCTCAGAACGAATTATCAAGATTATCCAGAAAAATCCAAGAAATATTAATTGGACAGAAACAAGCAAGAGCATTCTAAGCTGTTGTAGAAGGGCTGGAATTACAACTAATGCGTTATTTATAATTGGTAATCCGGGGGAAACCGCGGAAGAAATGAAAGCAACTATAAAATTATCTAAAGAGCTGAGCCCTGATTTAGTTCAGGTGCATTTCTTTACTCCATACCCGGGCTCCGCAATTTGTGAAAATTCACATAATCATGCACTAAAAATAAATGAGCTATTACGTATGCATCATTATATTTACCCGCAAATAAATTTATCCAATGTTAGCGCCGATGATTTAATAACGATGCGAGCTGTATTCTATGGGAGTTTTTTATTAAGGCCGTTTTTTCTGCTTGGGCATTTTTTTAATTTCCTTTTATTTTATATTAATAATATAGAATGTAGTTATGCTTTTTCTAAGATTTTGAAAATTATATTCCAGCGCAGAGGTGAAGAAAGAAGTTAATTGTGCAAGCGGATAGATGGCAGCTTTTAGCTGGCAGATGCATTTAAAAAGGCGGTTATGTGAGAGTCGCATTAATTTTTCCTCCTTTCAGACATAAAATATTTACAGAAAATTTGCGCACTGTTGATGAGGAATTCTGCATTGCTCCGCCAATAATATTAGCTTATGTAGCTGCCATTCTTGAAAAACATGGCCATAATGTAATTTTAATCGATGCGAAAGCGCTCAAACTTTCAAAAGAGGAGGTACTTAAGAAGCTTATAGTATTTAATCCAGACATATTGGGCTTTAGAGCTGAAACCTATTATTTCCATGAAGCATTAGAGTGGATTCGCTATCTTAAGGCTAATCTTAGCGTGCCCGTATTGGCAGGCGGAATTAATTTGACATTTTATCCTCGAGAGGTTCTTTCTCGCCCAGAGGTCGATTATGGTATTATTGGAGAAGCCATCGATTCATTGCCATGTTTTCTTTCTGCTTTAGAAAATGGCGATGACTATTCGCGACTGCCCGGTGTTGCATATAAAGATAAAGACAATAGAATAATTATAAATCCTCCAGAGAGTAAGATGTATGATTTTGATTCTTACCCTTATCCTGCCAGGCATCTCCTGCCCAACAATAAATATTATTCTTTTGTATCGCAGAGAAAGAATTTTACCATAATGCTTACAAGTACAGGCTGCCCTTATGGATGTATATTTTGCGCGATACCTTTTTCTTACAGAACGAGGTCCCCCAAGAATGTTGTTGATGAAATTGAAGCCTGCTATAGAGATTTTGATATAAGGGAAATAGACTTTTTTGATGCAATATTGTTTATGCCTCGGGAGCGGGCATTGGAGATTTTCCGTTTAATCCTAAGACGTAAATTGGACATTGAATGGTCAGCTCGTTCAAGGGTTGATGTAGTTGATGAGCGAGTATTGAAAGAGGCTGCGCGGGCAGGATGCAGGCAAATATACTACGGTATAGAGTCTACAGATCAAAAGATTCTTGACAGTGTGAATAAGATGATAAAGCCGGAAGACGTTATTGAAGCAGTTAAGCTTTCAAAGAAGTATGGCATTAGGACTATGGGATTTTTTATGGTAGGTAACCCCGGTGAAACTATGGAAAGCGTGCGTAGGACTATAATATTTGCAAAGAAATTAGATTTAGATTTTATTCAGGTTTCCCGGACAATTCCGAAACCAAGAACTAAGCTTGATGATATAATGATAAGGCTTACTCAGCGCGATTATTGGAGAATGCATATTAAGGGCGAAGAAATTAAAAATAGGCTGCCGACTCCATGGACTAATCTAAATGAATACGAAAAAGAAGTATTAACAAAAGAGTTTTATGTAAAATTTTATTTCCGTCCCAGAATCATATTAAGAAGGATATTGCAGCTTAGGTCATGGGGAGAATTATTAAGATATGTAAAGGTTGCAACTAAAATGATATTGCAAAAATCCGAGTTAAAGTATAAGCATAGATAGCCTATTTATGAAAATGGGCACACACAGGAATGAAAATTTCCTCAGAGGCCATGTTGCGCGAGGAAGCAAAAGCTTGTTTCTATGAATATCATTGTTGATTCTATCAGGAAGATTAAACGTCAATATATCAATTTTTCCTTAATACATGCCGCTACTCTAAGACAATATTTAACGCACATGCCATTATTTTGTGTGTATTATTTGTCTAGAAGAGGAAAAATGTGGTATCCTCTCAATGTAACTTTGGACCTGACTCATGATTGTAACTTAAACTGCAGTTTCTGTTTTTTAAATTTTTCAACCGAACATAAGTTAATTAAGGAAAAGAAAAACCTTTCTTACGAAGAGATAAAAAAAATAGTGTTTTCTCTGAACTGCAGGAAAACTAACTTTTTTCTTACGGGAGGAGAGGTTACCCTAAGAAGGGATTTGCCAGATATTGTAAAAATAATTAAGAATAATGGTTTCAGATGCGGAATTTTTACGAATGCCATCCAATTAACACCGTCGCTTTCAGATGTCTTAGTAAAACACGGCTTGGATTATATATTGTTTTCTTTGGATGGGCCAAGAGATATTCATGATAATCTGCGGGCTCCAGGTGTTTTTGATAAAATCCAGAGCAATATTGCTTATATATCCGGAAAAGCTGATTCTCGGACCAAAATAATAATGAATGTAATAATACTGGAACAGAACTATAAAAGGCTGCTTGAAGTCATTGATATCGCGCGCGCATTAAGAGTAAATACGGTTGCTTTTGATTTCTTGACTTTTTTAACAACGGAAGAATTTACTATGCATAAAGAGTTTATGGGAAAAGAACTCTTTGTTAAAGAAGCAGCGAGTTTGGTATATGTTAAAGATTTTCAAAAAAAATTAAAGCCTAAGCTATCCGAAGTGGTTGAGGATGTTAAAAAATACGCTAAGGATAAAAAAATAAACATTATATTTAAGCCGGATTTGACAAAAAAGGAAATGGACTATTGGTTTGAGAGTGATTTCAAACTGAGAAGAAGATGCGTTTATCCGTGGAATGTTATACGAATAGCTCCTAATGGCGATGTTTATCCCTGCGCGCAGTTTTGCTTTCCCATGGGAAATGTGCATCAGATGCCTCTAAAAAAAATATGGAATAGTCATAAATTTTGCGAATTCCGAAGAACGCTGAAGAAAGCAAATTTGTTCCCTGGTTGCAATAGGTGCGTTAAATTATAAGACGAAAGCAGGATGTTATTTATGTCTGTTTTCTTTTATCCGGCGCAAAGAAGTAGCATGTAAGATGAGAGCCGCAACGTTAAAAAAGATTGATTGCTGGGTTGGAATACCTTTTTGTTTTACGCTATCTATAATAAACACCATAAATCATATTTTTATTTCCAAGAATCCCAGTGAATATCATCCTCGAAAAATAATCTTCTTGGAGCTTTCAGAGATAGGTAGTGTTATCCTTGGGTATCCAGCCATGAAGAAAGCGCGAGAATTACATTCCGATTGTAAATTTTATTTATGGATTTTCAAAAAGAATAAAGATGTTTCATCTTTATTAGGCCTGTTCCCGGAAGAAAATGTTATTGCTATGAGAGAAGATAATTTTATTTGTTTAGGCATCGATTTGATAAGGAATCTATGGAGAGTTCGTAAAGAAAAAATAGATGTAATTATAGATATGGAGCTTTTTTCAAGATTTACAAGCTTACTTGGATATTTTGGAGGAGCAAAAATCAGGATTGGTTTTTATGCGTTTTCACCGAAGAGTCCTTATCGAGGGAATTTACATACTCATAAGGTGCGGTATAGTCCTTATAGACATATAAGCAGTAATTTCCTTGCGCTTGTTGAGCCGCTTAAAATGTTTTCAAAGGAGCGCTTTCTTCAGGAGGCTACGCTTTGTGGTGAGGTTGCTCTACCTAAAAAGAAAGCGAGTTCGGATGCGCAGAATTCTATTTGGGGGAAATTAAGAGCCTATAATAATCAAATAACCCATGATTCTAAAATTATAATTTTACATCCCGGCATTAATGATGCCATTCCTCTTCGCACATGGCCAATTTATAATTATGTCGAACTTGCGCGGCGATTATTAATCAATCCGGAAATCGTTATCATTGTAATTGGCGCAAAGCCAAAATCATCGGATTACAAGATATTTGAGCAGAGAATGCTGCATCCTCGTTGCATACATTTCATAGGAAAAACAGCTATCAAAGAATTAGTGGATTTATTTACCATTTCCCATCTTTTAATAAGTCATGATAGCGGCGCGGCGCATTTGGCTTCTTTAGCTGAAATTAACACCATTGTGTTATTTGGCCCTGAAACCCCTTCACTCTACAGGCCTCTGAGCAATGAAAGTAGCATTATATATAAGAATTTTAGTTGCAGTCCTTGTTTATCCGCATATAATTACAGAAGCTCTTGCTGTAAAGATAATAAATGCCTTCAGATAATAACAGTTGATGAAGTATATAACCAAGCTGTAAAGTCAATAGGATTGTTTGGGCTATAATAGTGCAGGGGTAGGAGAGTCATAGTTTATGTTGATAGAAGATTTGAATAATAACATGCCTAAGGTTCGAGAATATAATAATGGAGAACTTCGGTGCGGAGGCATATCTGTAATCTTGCCGGTGTATAATGAAGAGGGAAATATAGAAAATGTTTTTAAATCAATTGTAGGGTTTCTGCCGAAGATATCGCGGGAATATGAGATTATATTAATTGATGACGGGAGTATTGATGCTACCTACGATATCATAGGGCATCTTTCTCGAGATTTGTCATATGTAAAAATGATTCATTACTCGAAAAATAAAGGTTATGGTGATGCTTTAAAGTCCGGCTTCGAGATAGCGCGATTTCCGTTAATATTCTTTATGGATTCTGACGGGCAGTTTGATGTTTTGGATATAGAAAAGCTTATTGCATATGTAGATGAATACGATATGGTAGTAGGCGTAAGGTCTGTCCGTAGGGATTCTTTGTATAGGGTTATCCTGGGGAGAATATATAACAAATTGATATGTATATTATTCGGGATAAGGCAGAAGGACATTACGTGCGGTTTTAAGTTGGTTAAAAAATCAGTACTTGATGTTTTGCCGCTAAAAAGCGGCAGCGGTTTTATTAATGCGGAAATATTAGTAGGAGCAGCAAGGAAAGGAATTTTAATTAAAGAAGTGCATATTCGGCATTTGCCAAGAATCAATGGCATTCCACGTGGTGCAAATATAAAAGTTTTCATAAGAAAATTAATTGAAATGTATAGCTTTTGGTGGAAATAGAAGCTAAAATTACGCGCCGAGCGCATTTTAAATTTTATGTTTAGAATAATAGCAAGAAGAAGGATAAATTATTCTTTAAAAGATTGTTTAACTTTATTTCTACTCTCATGGAAAGGAGAAATTATACGCGGAAATAGTATTTCTGATTTTGAGTCAAGGTTTGCTAATTTTATAGGCGTTAAGTATGCAGTTTGTGTTTCTTCTGGTAGAGATGGTTTGCGTCTTACGCTTGAGTCATTGGGCTTGCGAAAAGGTGATGAAATTCTGCTCCCAGCTTTTACTTTTTCTGCTGTTCCTAAAATAGTCATGGAATGCGGTCTTAAGCCCATTTTTTTGGATATAGAAGCAAATAGTTATAATATTGATTTAAACGCGATGGAACAAAGTATTAGTAGTAGAACTAAGGCAATAATTGCAACTCATATATTTGGCTGTCCTTGCGATATTGAGAAATTGATACAGATAGCGAATAAGTATAAGTTGGCAGTAATAGAAGATTGCGCTCAGGCAATAGGGGCAGCATATAAAGGAAAGCGTGTTGGTTCTTATGGTCTATTGGGTTTTTTTAGTTTTGAATCTGTTAAGCCGTTTAATACTTTTGGGGGAGGAATCGTTGTTACAAATGACAATAATTTATTTACCACGGTTAGAAAAATGGTGCTGGAGCGCCCCTATCCGAGTAAAAAGAATATTTATAAAAGATTTTTATTTACAACTATGGAGTGCTTCTTAAGCTCGCCAGTAATATTTTCTATGTTTATCTATCCGGTTCTATTATTGTACGGAGGAAATTTAGCGAAGCCTTTTAGAAGAATGAAAGGTACCATTAAAGCTTTCGGTATAAGATTTACTAATTTTCAAGCAACAATTGGAATTTCGCGTCTTGAAGAATTAGAGGGACATAATTCAAAACGAGTTGAACTTGCCAAACATTTAGATAAGTTATTAAGAAATAGTTTAAAGTTACAAGTAATAAAAGAAGGCGGAGAGCCTATTTATTATAATTACGTAATTGATAATAATGCCCCTGATAAACTATGCGGGAAGCTTTTGTTCCGCGGAGTAGATACGGACAGATTTTTTAATTGTGACTGCTCAAGCCTTTTTCAAGTTGGACATTGCTATCCCAATGCGGCAAGGGCCGTTAAAAATCTGATACAGATTCCTCTATATCATCAATTAAAGGAAAAAGATATAGAATATATTGCCTTAATGCTAAGAAAATCTATAAATTCTGGAGATGAATAGGATTTTAAAGATTGGATTGAAGGTTTTTCTAAGTAAAATGCTTAGAGAGAAAATGCCTATTTTTCTTAGCTGGACTATTACAAACCGCTGTAATTTTAAATGTAAATATTGCAAAATTTGGCAAGAAAAGAGCGAAGAACTTAGTACTATTCAGATAATTTCCTTGATAGATAAGTTTCGCTATTGCGGAACTGAGGCAATTTCATTCTTGGGAGGAGAGCCATTGATTCGTGAAGATATAGGATGCATTATGAGGCATTGTAAAAAAATGGGAATTTATACTAAGATTACAACGAACGGATCCTTTGTCCCCCAAAGAATAAGCGATATAAAAGATGTTAATCTAGTAAAGATTACTTTTAACGGGCCGAAGCATGTTCATGATTTTCAAAGGCACACTGGTTCTTATGAACAGGTTTTTAACGCGGTTAATTTATTAAAGATAAATAATGTTAAAGTTGGCTTGAATTGCGTAATTAGTAAGGAAAATATTGATCACATTGACTCAGTTCTGGAAATCGCAAAACAGCTAAAAGTATATATCTCTTTTCAGCCGTTAGAGCAACGAGGAAAATTTAGCGATTATGTGGAATGTAATTATCCCGAGAAAGTCAAATTTAAGAAAGTGATCCTTATGTTGATCAAAGAAAAAAATAAAAAAAATAGCTTTATCTCTAATTCGTTAGCGGGGCTGGAATTCCTTTATCATTGGCCTTCCTTAACCAAAATTAAATGCTGGGCCGGAGCATACCATTTTAGAATTTCGTCAGAAGGGTTATTAATGCCTTGTGACTTAATAAACAATACGCAGCCTATTTATTTGAATTCAATGACAGATATAAAAAAAACTATTAATAAAATACCACATCTTTTATGTAAAGAAAAATGCCGGAGAAATTCAGTTATGGAATTAAATTTTTTGTTATCATTTAATCCGTTATCATTGTTTAATTTAAAAGGCATTTTATGCCGCCAGCGTTAAGATTAAATATCCATGCAACATAAATATAGGCAGATAAATAAGATTATTTTTGTAAGATTTCCAAAAACAGTATATAAGAATCATCACCCCGTTGAAGCTGTTTGGCCATTCTCTATAGGCATATCTGCAACCATATTAAGAGAGTTAGAGTTTTCTGTGAGAATAATAGATTTTCAAATTGGAGAATATGATAGCATTGAATATATCATAAAAGATATCGTAAGTGAAGATGTCGATGTTTTATTTATACAATACGATACTATTTCTGTCTGTCAGTCTTCAAATTTTTCCTGCCGGATAAAGGCAATAAATAAAGAAATAACGATAATCGGTTTTGGGCAACATGCTTCGTTCCTGCCCAGAGAAGTGATTGAAAAACATGGCGCCGATATCTGCATTATGACTGATCTTGAATTTGTTGTAAGGGAATTAATCTGTGCGCTTAAGAATAATACGTTAACAGATGTAAAAAATATCGCCTATAGAAATAATGAGAAAGTCATTATTGAAAATAGAAGTATCCTTAATTATAATCTTGATTCTTTACCGTTTATTGATTTATCCCTTTTAGATATAGTTAAATATAAGCGTAAAAAGTTTCCGAAACCTATTTTTTGGGGAAGAAATTGGGGTTTTATCAGAACAAGTTTGGGGTGTCCATACCATTGCGTATTCTGTTCCCCGCTTTTAAGACATTCTATTGACAAGACGTATAGATTACATTCCATAGATTACGTAATAAGACAAATCAGGTACTACAAAGATAGATTCGGAGTTGTTACTTTTTCTATGGAAGATGATATTTTTTCTGTAAATGAGGATAGGACAAAATATCTATGCGATGCTCTTGCTACCCTAAAAATAAAATGGGTTGTGGATGGGGCTAGAGTTGATACGTTGTCAGAAGTTTTATTAAGAAGAATGAAGAAAGCGGGATGCTATGGGGTTGGTGTTGGTATTGAATCAGGAAGCCAAAGTGTTCTAGATGGTTTGGGCAAGCGGCAGCTTAAAAATAATATAAAGGAATGCGCGCTAAATATTAAAAGAATGGGAATGTTATTAGTAGGGTATATTATGATAGGCGTTCCGAATGAGACAGAAAAGGATCTAAAAGATACTATTCAGTTCGCGGATGAGATACGCCCTCATATTTTGTATGTCCATTATTTTATGCCTTATCCAGGTTCTGAAGCGTATAAAATGTACAAAGATAAAATCAATATAACGCATATGACTCACTATGGCTATTGCGGGGTAAACTTTAGTAATATAGAAGAGTCTGTGCTGCGAAAGTGCATGAAAAATTTATATAGGCATTATTATATATCTTTTAAATATGTAAAAGAATATATAAGGGGAAGGTTGAGGTATGCCATATTTGATTTAAATGAGTTAACCCTTATTAAAGACGCGTTTACATTTATAATAAGAAAGAGAAGCGCAGACGAAATCAAAAATGAAGCTACTCAATAAGTTAAGGGCCTGTGGAGAAATTTGCGAAGTAAAGTTTTTTAAGAAAAGAGTGCCTATAGCAACTACATGGAGCATTACTAACGATTGTAATTATCAATGTAAATATTGCGGCAGATGGAGAATTAAAACTAATGAGATTTCAACAGAAGGTGCCATGATGATGATAGGGCGGCTTGCTCGTTCTGGCTGTGTGAGGATAGTTTTTGGGGGCGGTGAGCCTTTATTGAGAAAAGACATCGGAGGACTTATTGATTTTTGCAAGAAAAGCGGAATTTCGGTTAGTCTTATTTCGAACGGTTATTTTATTGCCGATAAAATAGATGAAATAAGGAATGTTGACTTGTTGGAATTAAGCATAGATGGAATTGGCGAAATTTGTGATTTGTTAAGAGGAGACGGTGCGTATGAAAAAATATTGAAGGCTATTAAATTAGTTAGGGAGAGAAAAATAAAGACAATATTAAATATGGTGTTGACAAAATATAATTTAATCCATGTTGATTTGATTATAGAATTTGCCATAAAGCATAACCTGGGAGTTATGTTTAGCCCTGTTAGCTATATTCATTTTGCAGGTAAAGATACGGACTCTTTATTGCCTGATAAGTTAGAATTCAAGAATATTGTTAATAGGTTGATGAGAGGCAAAAAAGATGGCGAACCAATAATTAATTCTATTTCCGCATTAAAATATATGAATGATTGGCCGCATTATAAAAAGATACCCTGTTATTCAGGAAGAGCTTTTTGCCATATTTCATCCGAGGGAGATTTCTATCCATGTGCCGCATTGGAAGGAAAGGTTGCGGCGGTCAGGCATGACTCTTTTCTGAATCGTAATATTGAAGATACACTGAAAGTAGTATCAGACGGGATTAATTATTGTGAAGGCTGTTGGTGCACAGGGACATTGGAGTTTAATCGGCTCTTATCTCTTAAGCCAACAGCATTCTTCACCTTCATAAATCTAATCAAAACATCATAGGATTAAATTAAGCCACGAGTAAATGAAATTAGAGAGTAAGGTTTTGGCCGCTTTGAGATTATTAACCGTAGTCTTTCTTAAGAGAAGGATACCATTATTTGTCGGGTGGATCTTAACTACAAGGTGTAATAAGCAATGTAAATATTGTAGTATCTGGGATAGAAGGGAAGTCGAATTGGATATTAATACTATTATATCAGTAGTTGGACAGTTATCGCGATTAGGAACTAAATTTATTTCATTCTCCGGAGGCGAGCCATTATTAAGAGATGATATAGGGGAAATAGTCGATTGCGCGTCTTGCCATAGAATGTATGTTAAAATCAATTCAAATGGAGCGCTGTTTGTCCAGAAGGTGCATAAGCTTAGAAAATTAGATGAAATAAGGCTTAGTCTTGACGGTCCTGAAGAAATACAGGATGAGATAAGAGGAAAAGATTCTTATCGGGAAACTATAGCCGCGGCTGTGGAAGCTAAAAAAAACAGGATCATAGTTGGTTTTAACACAGTTTTATCCAAACATAACCTTGCCTGCTTGAGTTTCATATTGGATGTCGCTAAAAAATTTGAAGCAAAAGTTATCTTTCAGCCGGCAACTTCTTTTTTGCTTGGAGGAGATAAAACGAATCCAGTTGCGCCTTCGAGAAATGACTATAAGCGGGCAATAACCATGCTTATCAACGCCAAAGAAAAGAATAGGCATATAGCTAATTCATTTTCAGGGTTACGGTATCTTTATCACTGGCCATACGCGGTAAGAAAAATGCATTGTTATGGCGGGCGCTTTGGCTGCCGTATAGAAGTTAACGGTGATATCTCTCACTGTGGTATCTATCGCCATAAGGTGGACGGTGATAATTTTAGTAATTGCAAGCACGCAGATTTTAGATTCGCATTCAAAGGGCTGAAGGATATTTATTGTAATAATTGTTGGTGTGCGCCGGATATCGAGATGAATTTCCTGATTTCCTTACAGCCGGAAGCTTTGTGGAATAGTTTATTTCTCTATTAGGAGCAGTACGTTATGAGGCGTCATGACCTTATTGATTTATTAATTAAGTTACTGAAGATTAAATTCTTAGGCAATGGTTTTCCTTTAGCTATAAGATGGGATATCACGGCGCGTTGCCCCATGCAATGCAGATATTGCGATATATGGAAACTAAAGATAGAAGAGTTAAATACTGATGCAATATTAAAAATTATAAATGAAATGGCACAGGCTGGAGTGAAAAAAATTTCTTTCTCTGGTGGGGAGCCTTTGCTGAGGGAAGATATTTGCGAAATAATAAATTATACCAAGGCAAAAGGAATGTCTGCGGAAATTAACTCTACGGGGTTTTTATTTGCCGACAAGGCGGAGAAATTGAAATCTCTGGATTTGATAAAATTGAGTATTGACGGGCCTAAAGAAATACACGATGTGGTGCGAGGTAGAAAAGGGGCTTTCAATCTTACTCTAGAGGCTGTTCAGGCTGCAAAGAAACAAGGGATACCATTCAGATTTTGCGTTACTCTGTCAGGGTATAACATACAACATGTCGACTTTTTGTTGCAGTTAACAAGAGATTTTGAAGGGAAAATTGTTTTCCAGCCGTTAAAAGATATCAGATATCTGAAACATTGCGGCTTTATCTCTAAGACAGAAGAACAGCTTTTTCCTCATCCTGAGCAGTTTCAGAAAGCGATGGATATGCTTTTAAAATGCTGTAAAGAAGAAAAGTATTTGATAGGTAATAGTCCGCAAACTTTGAGGCATATCTATTATTGGCCAAAGTATGCAAAGCTAAAATGTTGGGCAGGCAAGATTTTTTGCATGATAAGTCCATCCGGAGAGATTTCTCCCTGTGATCGTCTTTTCTATAACGCGCAACTGCCTAATTGCGCGCAGACATCTTTTAGTCGGGCAGTTAAGATGATGCCTCGTTTGCCTTTTTGTGAAGGGTGTGGTTTTTGGGGGTCATTGTCATTGAATTTTGCCGCTAATTTTAAAGCTGATTTAGAGTTACTGAGAAAGGCAGCTCAATGTTGAAAGACAGAGTGAACTATAAAAACGGCTCTTTCTCAGAATCTGTGGGTAAAAAACTATTAAATCTGTAAAAGAATAAAGCATTGTTGACCAGTATGTTAGAATGAAGTGTTGGCAACATTCAACAACTGGAGGACTCAACAATGCTCATAA
>Ga0209212_1003049_pt1 | contig 22747 bp, 23 predicted proteins | sample RifGroC2_FD_183996 | JGI IMG/M metagenome (GOLD analysis project Ga0209212, IMG submission 183996) | Groundwater microbial communities from Rifle, Colorado, USA - Groundwater C2 (SPAdes) (version 2) | ecosystem: Environmental > Aquatic > Deep subsurface > Groundwater | place: Rifle, Colorado... | reverse complement strand
ATCCGTCAATTTGATCCGCATTAGTATCCATCTGCCTACCGGCGGCATCAATGCCGGTAAATTTGAAGACCAGGTGCGAAGGATCGATGGTAGCGCCTTTGGTGGGAATCTCTTGACTGGTTATGCCCGAGATCTGCTGGACGGTAAAACTCACATTCGCCTGGCGCGTTTCCGGGTCATAGCTGACGAAGACGGGTGTCCTCGCAATATTGACCTCCCGCCCGGTATTATCTGAAATGTAGTAGCCACCTTCCGTGTTGCTAGCTTTGGAAATTTCCCAGTTTGCGGGGTTCATGATCGATGTCGTATCCATCTCGTTGTTAAACTGGATGGCCACGGATATCTGAGTGCTGGCACTAGGTGCAAGCAATGTCGGATCAAGCATCCAGAGCGGTGTTGCCGGGCCTAGAAGCTGGTTGAAATTCTTGTTGTTGTTCTGGTCCATATAGACCATTTGTGGTTTTTCGAGAATAAACTGAAGATCAAGGGCTTGAGATGGACTGGAGCCCTTGAGTATTGAGAGTTGCTTCTGGGCGTCTTCCGTTCTGCCGAGAGCATCGTAAGCAACACCCAGCTCGTAGTTGGCTGCAGGGAAATCTTTTTTCAAGGAGAGCGCTTTTTCGAGGTTTTTTGCCGCATCCTCATGTTTGCCCTGTTTGTTGTACACCATCCCAAGCGCGTAATAAACGTTACCGTCACGGGGTGCAACGCTTTTGACCTTGAGAAACTGATGTTCAGCTTCCGTTAAACGATTTGTGTTGGCGTACTGAAGACCAAGCGTATAGTCCGGCAGAGGATTGGTCGGATCCAGCCTGGCTGCCGCCTTGAACTCCTTTTCTGACTCAGTGTACTGTTTGTCCTGCACATAGGCGTTACCCAGGTTCATATGGGCCTCAACAGAGCTGGGCTGCGCCTGCACCATGGTTTTGAACACCTTGATCGCTTCAAAGGTATTTCCCTTGGCAAGGTTAAGCTTACCGATATAAGTCTGGGCGGTAGTGTTCTGGGGGTCAAAAGCGAGCGCCTTCTGGAATGCCTTGAGGGCTTCGTCGTTTTTATTATCCTGAAGATAGGCTGCTGCTCTCAAGATGGAGTATTGAGCCAGTTGAGCGCGCTGGTCACTCGTATCCTGACCTACCACTGCCAAAGGGTCGTTGCCGGAGTTAAATAAGTCAGCCATGACACTTACTCCCAAAATCGTTTTATCCGTATAAAGATAGGATGTTTTGTTCTAATTTAGCTGCATTGCGTTAATCTTACCTTGCGTTACTGAATCTTGCCACTCAAATCAACAGCAAAAATGAATCTGTCGGGTTGTTCATATCAACTTCAAAAACTTCTCGATTTGTTTCGGAGTATCAAAGTTGTCTGTCTCGACATCACGCGTATCGATACACCTTGCCGTATTCTTGCCCCCCGGCAAAGCGAACCAAACATAATTGGAATAAGATCGCTGGCATACGAATTGACTACTGAGCAAATGCAATAACAGTTCAATACCTAGTGATAAAAAACACTACGTTTATTGATCGGCTATTTCCCCCGCTTCTCCGGCCGCTCTATCTCAAACTTCTCCAACCTATACTGCAGGGTCTTGTAACTCATCCCCAACAGCGGCGCAGCCTTGCCGATCACCCACTCCGCCCGTTCCATGGCCTTGATGATCAATCCCTTTTCGAATTCCTCGAAGGCGATCCCTTCCGGCGGCAGCTCAAAGGGGATGTTGCCGGCCAGGGCCGTGGTTGCGGTGATCTCGGCCGGCAGATCCTCCGGTTCGATGTAGTTGCTTTCCGCCATCAGCACCGAACGCTCGATGACCGACTCCAGTTGACGCACGTTGCCGGGCCAAACATAGTTCATAAGCAATTTTAGTGCCGGCTTGGAAATGCCGTCTACAGCTATGCCGGTGGCCTGGCTGTACTTTTTTACGAAGAATTCTGCCAAAGTTTTGACATCACTGCCACGCTCCCGCAGGGGCGGCAGGTTGATGCGGATCACGTTCAGGCGGTAGAACAGATCTTCACGGAATGCGCCGCGCTTGATCTCTTGCTCCAATTCCTTGTTGGTGGCCGACAGGATGCGCACATCCAGCGGGATGTTGACCTTGCCCCCCACCCGGCGGATCTCCTTTTCCTGAATGGCCCGCAGCAGCTTGGCCTGCATGGCCACGTTCATCTCGCCGATCTCATCCAGAAAGACCGTGCCACCGTTGGCGGCCTCGAAGATGCCGAACTCACGGGCGTTGGCGCCGGTGAAGCTCCCTTTTTCGTGACCGAACAGCTCGCTCTCGATCAGGCTGTCGGGGATGGCCGCGCAGTTGATCGCCATGAACGGTTTGTCCCGGCGCTGGCTGCCGTCGTGGATGGCCCTGGCCACCAGCTCCTTGCCGGTGCCGGACTCGCCCACGATCAGCACCGTGGAGGTCGTGGCCGCGATCTTGGTGACGACCCGGAACACCTCCAGCATCTTGGGATGTTCGCCCAGCATGTTGGGGATGGACTGGAAGGCCTCGATCCGTTTCTGCAATACCCGGTTTTCGTGCACCAGGCCGATGCGCTCAAAGGCGCGCCGCAGGGTCAGGATCAGATCCTCCCGCTCCAGCGGTTTTTCCAGGTAGTCAAAGGCGCCTTTCTTCATGGCCTCTACCGCGGAATCCACCGTGCCGTGGGCTGTCATAAGTATGACGCACTGCTGGGGGTCGTCTGTCAACACCTTCTCCAGCAGATCCAGGCCGCTCTGGCCCTGCATCTTCAGATCCGTCAGGATCAGTTCGAACTCCCGCTTTTCCAGCTGATCCAGCGCCTCGCGCACGCCTGGGACATCAACGATATCATAGCCCTCTTTTTTGAGGATGACTTTCAGGATATCGCGTTGGCCCTTCTCATCATCGACGATCAGGATGCTGCCGTGTGTTTCAGGTTTGGTCATGGTCCTGCCTTATTATGAATTATTCCAGCAAGCTTTCAAGCTGACACCTTACCACCCCTAGCCCTTCCTAAAATAGTAGGAGGGGGATTTTAAGGCTTTTCAGGTTTCGGTTTGTTGCAGCGGCAGCAGCACCGTGAAGGTTGTTCCCGCGCCCGGCGTGCTCCGTACCAGGATTTCACCACCATGCTCTTTGATGATCCGCTCGGTGATGGCCAGGCCGAGCCCGATGCCCACATCCTTGGTGGTAAAATAGGGTTGGAATATCTTGGCCAGATCCTCTTCATGGATGCCGCCGCCCTGGTCGGCAAAGGTCAGGCGCACCTGGCCTGAATCCTTTTCCAGGGTGGCCCCCAGAGTGATCACGCCGCCATTGTTCATCGCCTGAACCGCATTATTGAGAAAATTGAGTATGCAGTTGCGCAGCAGCTCCTGATCGACCCACAGGGGCGGCAGATCAGGATCGATACGTTGTTCCACATGAATGTGCTGTTCCAGCAATCGGTCGCTGACCAGCGGCATGACCTTTGTCAAAATTTCGACATAGGGCACCAAAACCCGACGCAGCTTGAGCGGACGGCCATAATTCATGAAGTTGATCACCATGTAATTGGCCCGGCGCACCTCTTCCTTGATCTTATCGGTCAACTCAGCCAACTCGGCGCATTTATCCCCACAGTTAGGGAGCATCTCGGCCTTGAGATGATCAATGGCCAGACTGATGTAGTTGAGCGGATTGCGGATTTCATGGGCAATACCCGAGGCCAGCTGGCCCACACGGGAAAGATGCTCGGCTTCGTAGAGCCGCTTCTCCAACACCTCACGCTCTCGCAGCTTCTCCACCATGTTGTTGAAACCCGCGGCCAGTTCCCCGATCTCGTCATGGCTGTCCACCGGAATGGTCACCGACAGATCCCCGGCTGATACGCGCTTGAAATCATCCACCAGACGATGAATCGGCTCGGTGTAGCGCCGGGCCAGAAAAATAGTGAACGCAATCCCGACCGCAAAAACCATGCAGGTGGCAAACAAACGACGAATAAAGTTGGCGTGCTGTATGTCGCGAATATTGTCCAGCAGCATGTTGATCTGCACGTAGCCCAGCTGTTCGTCGCCAACGATAACCGGCACCACCACCTCGTACGGTTTCTGGGAGAGGACCGTTGCCCCGGCCTGCCGACGCGGAGCGGAGTGAATGCCCTTCTCCAGTTTTTTCAGTTCGCGCTTCTTACCGATCTTTTCCGGGTCGGAGGAATCAATGATCTCCCCTTCGGTGTTGATGATATTGATCTCATTGATGCCGCGGTCGCGGGCCTTGTTGAGGTATTCAGCCAGGCGCGAGGTTTCGGCCTCGGAGGTGAGATCCTCGATACTCATCTGGACAGCCTTGGAGATCTCCTGAGAACTGTCCTGGATCTCTTGCACCAGGTCATTCTGGGCATACTGATTGAGCATGAAGAGGGTCAGCATGGCAAGGATCAGCAGGCTGAGCATAATGATGACGAGCTTGGCGTTGAGCTTCATTAAAAACCTTGTAAAGCAAAATTTAGGCGTAATTATAACCCACTAAACTATCGGAAACAAGCGCTATCACCGCCGTTAAGACAAGTGCAAGGTTGACATCCGGCGCAGCTCAGTGATACATACTTCTGCCATGCAATTGAGACCCTTATCTTTTAACAACAATCTAATCCTGTACGCGTTGCTGGTGCTTGCCGGCCTGCTCGGCGGCTGCACCAGTTACATCAAGCGTGAGAATTTGCCCACTCCCCTGACCAGTGATGCCTGCGATTCCAAGGTCAAGGTCGTAACCGTGCCACTGCCGGTGATCGCTTCCAGCCCCAATGAAGGGATCACCGCAGGCGCGCTGACGGCCTTCCTGATCCACAACAAAAAAGACGAAATCAATACCCTGCTGGCGCCGCAGATAAATTACAACGATAACTTCGGGGTCACCATGTCCCTATACGGCGCCTTTTATCCAACGCCTGTCCAGAACATGGAGTTCAACCTTTCCCAATCCACCAAGGTCAACCATAACTACGAATTCAAGATCCGCGACACCTCGCTTTTGGACAACAAGCTTGAGCTCAACGCCTTTGTATTCAAAACCTCTGACGGCTCGTCCCGTTTTTTCGGTTTCCAGGCCAAAAGCCCGCTTCAGCAGGAAACCAACTACGCCAATGACGAGATCGGCTTCAACCTGTCCGCCGGCTATCAGATCGGCAAATATTACCAACTGGTGCTGGGGGATCGCTTGCGCCACGTAGCCATCCGAAAGGGCGCGGTCAGTAAAATCCCCGATATCAAAGACAGCTTTTCCGAGCAAACCGTTCCGGGCATTGACGGCTTCACGGCCCATGCCCCGCGACTGTCCTTCGTCTACAGCACCCTGGACAGCAAGGATACCCCCACCTTTGGAGGCTATGCCAGGATCTCGCTGGAGGCCAGCACCAAGGAGTTGGGAGGCGCTGCCGACTACCGCCACTACGAGGTCGAGATGAAAGGCTTCATACCGCTCGACAACGCCCGTTACATCAGCGTCTTCCGCTTCATGTACAACCAGACCCTGGGAGAGGACGTCCCCTTCCTGGAGCAGAGTATCCTGGGCGGCGAAAACACCCTGCGCGGCTACGGACGCAACCGTTTTATCGACAACAGCTTCTTCCTGTGCAATCTGGAGGAACGCATCCGGCTTTTCCGCTGGGAGGTGTTCAACGTCACCGCCGATTGGGAGATAGCCCCTTTCATTGACCTGGGGGCAGTGATGGAATCGCTGGACAAGGCCCATCCCAGGGACTTCGAATTCAACCCCGGCATCGGCTTCCGGGCCAACGTCCGCCCCAACATCGTCGGCCGGGTCGATATGGGCATCGGAAAAGATGGCCCAGCCATCTTCGTCGGACTGGGCTATCCGTTTTAACCCCTCCCAGCCTCCCCTTAACAGGGGAGGAGCACAACATCTCCCCCTGACAAGGGGGATTAAGGGGGGTTAGCACCCACGAGCTCCTCCTGCAAGCGCTGCATACGATACATCCTGGCATACAACCCGCCCCGCTCCAGCAGTTCGTCCGGACGGCCCTCTTCGGCAATCCCCCCGCCCTGCAGCACCAAGACCCGATCACAGTCCCTGAAGGCCGACAAACGGTGTGAGACGATCAGCACGGTGCGGTCGCCGCAGAAGCGCCCCAGTTCGCCGAGGATTTCCTCCTCCCGGCCGGCATCTACTGCCGAAAGCGGGTCATCCAGCAGCAGAATGCGCGGATTGACCGAAAGCGCCCGGGCAATGGAAAGCCGTTGTTTCTGTCCGCCTGACAGGGCCACCCCTTTTTCACCCACCAGTGTCTCCAACCCCTCGCGGAACTTATCCACATCAGCCGTCAGACTCGCCTGACGGGCCAATTCAGCCACATCCCCGCCGCCATCATCGGTTCCATAGGCAATATTCTCGCGGATGCTGCGGGAAAAGAGAAACGCCTCCTGCGGCACATAACCGATCAGGGCGCGCAGACTGTCCAGGGTGATATGGTTGATGTCGCGGCCATCGATAAAGATCTGGCCATCGCCGACCGGCAACAGGCGGGGAAACAGCTTGAGCAGGGTCGATTTGCCGCTGCCCACCTCACCGGTGATACCGATCCGTTCCCCGGCGGCAATGGAACAGGACACCCGCTTGAGAATCTGTACCTCGCCATAACCGATGGACAACTCGCGCAACTCGATACCCTGGCGCACATCCGTGAGCGGTTTTGCATCAGCAGCCTCGCTAACCGCCGGCTCAGCGCCAAGTATCGCGGCCAGTCGCGACATGGAGGCCGCGCCGCGTTGCGCCAGGGTCAAAATCCAGCCCATAACCGCCGTAGGCCAGACCAGCATGGCCAGATAGCCGCTGAAGGCCACAAAATCGCCGAGAGTTATGGCGCTCGTGATCACCAGCCGCCCCCCGACGAATAGGACGATCAGCGTACCGGCACCGGTGGCGGTTGCCATCACAGGTATCAACAGGCCGCGCAGGCGCGCCAAGCGCAGGTTGTGCCCCAGATAGGTAGCGGACACCTTCCCGAACAGCCCTTGAAAATGCTCCTCGCGGCAGTAGGACTTGATCAGCCGCACCGTTGACACCGATTCCTCCGTCAGACTGGTTAAGCGGGCCAGTTCTTCCTGAGCCTCCAGAGAGCGCTGAAACAGACGATGGCTGACCTTCTTCACCACCAGTATCATCAACGGAAAGGGGAAAATGGCCCACAGCGTCAGCCAGGGATGGATTCGTACCATCAAAGTCACGGTGGCAATATAGATGATCAGCGTGTTCATGGCGCTCATGGCGCCAAAACCGGTCAACATGCGCACGTTGGTCAAATCGTTGGAAAAACGCGACAGGATGTCGCCGGTCCGGCTGGTGGAGAAGAAGAGCTGGTCCAGGATCAGCAGGCGCCGGAAGAGATCCTCGCGGATGCGAAACTCGATGATGCGGGCAGCGTTCAGGATCAGGGTGCGGGAAAAGATGCGGGTAATACAATGCCCAACAGCGAGCCCGACAATGACCAGAGCGCAGGTGGCAGGTGAATAGCGGGCAGTTTGGGGATGCTGAAGCCCCTCCACCGCCAGTTTCATGAACCAGGGAATCAGCAGGGCAAATCCATTGGTCACCAGCAGAAAGCCGGCTCCGGCTGCATAGCGCCAGCGGAGCGACCTGAGATATGCGACGAGACGGTAAAGTTCTTTAATAGCAGTCAGTTCCTAGCGTATTCAAAAATGCTTGAAAAAATGTAATCGCGCTAAAATATGCAATAATGTCCGGTGCTTATAGAGTTTTATTTAAAAAAACCAACCATGGCTCGTAAAAAGTATTTCAATACACTCATTTTTTATGAAAAGTTTACGTTTTATCAAGTCCATTTGCAATGCGTGCTGACAGGAATCCGCTCTATTATTTCCTGACAATCAAACTAGCTCCAGCCATCAGCAAAGCAACACCAAACGCCCGCTTTCCGTCCAGATGGATTGTGCGGAAACCGAACAGACCGAAATGATCCAGCAGAACACCCGTGGTCAGCTGGGCTCCAATAACGGCTGCCATTGCCGCAGTCGTGCCGATGCGGGGGATGGCAACTATGGTAATGGTGACGAAAAAAGCGCCGAGGCAGCCGCCGGTGAGCTCCCACCAGGAGCTGTTCACGACTCCCCTGAAGGAGCCTTTGCCGGCAACCAGCACCACAGCCAAAAGAAGCAGGGTGCCGACGGCAAAAGAGATGCAGGAGCTTTCCAACGTGCCTACTTTTTGTGCCAAACGCCCATTGATGGAGGGCTGAACGGCGATGACGACACCGCCGCAGAACATCAGGACAAGTAACAGCATCTGGTTCATCCGGGCTACTCCTTTTTCAGACATTCCATCAGATATCGAATTGAAATATTATTGTTTGTTGGTAGCCAGGCTGCTGTAAGAAGGATTGGCGCGATATTTTCATCCTTTAAAGAAATGAACACAACATTAGGATGGGGCAAGTTGACAACATCGCTAGGCATGAGGCACACTCCCATGCCTGCACCGACCATGCCTAACACCTCAACAAGACTGCTCGCTTTATGTTGCAATGATGGTTTGAAACCAGCTGCTGCGCAGGCATTGATAATTGTATGATTCCGTCCCGGAAACTTTCCCTCATCTAAGCCTATAAATATATCCGCTCTGAGTTCCTGCAATCCAATAACGGTAACTCCGGATAAACTGTGAGTTATCGGCACTGCGGCTTGCAGGCAGATTTCATTAACAATCCGCATGTCGAATTCATTACCCAGATCCTGGCTAGGGTGCCCGAAAAAGGCAAGATCGATCTGTCTGTTACGAAGAGCGGTGATCTGGTCTCCCGGCGGCATGTCGTGTACCCTGAGTTCAATATCCGGGTGACGTTCACGAAACTTCTTGAGTGCATCTCCGAGGAATGAACCCAGAGCCGTTGTTATAAAACCTATTTCCAGCTTTTGCGACAGGTCAGTCGATTTTTTCAGCGCATTCACCGCGTTTTCACACTCAGCCATTATTATTCGTGAGTGCATAAGGAACAGCTTACCTTCGGAAGTCAGACTCAGGCCGAAACGCTCTCGATTAAACAGACTGACTCCCAGTTCGCATTCCAGTTCTCGAACCAATCGGCTGACTGCCGGTTGAGAGATATTCAAACGTTGCGCTGCACGGGAGATGTTTCGCTCTTCGGCCGCTGCAATGAAGTATTTAAGATGCCTCAATTCCATGATAAGGGATGGTATAACAAAAACACATACCTGGCAAAGGAAAATACTATATATCAAATCAGCAAGATAGGTCTAAACTACAATAAAGGATAAAGCTAGTCCGAAAGGAGAAGCACCATGAAAACAGAACTGCTCAATCCAGCTAACAGTGCAGTCATCTTTATCGATTTTCAACCGCAAATGACCTTGGGGGTTGCCAACATCGACCGCCAGACACTCTTCAACAATGTCCTTCTGCTTGCCAAAGCTGCCAAAATATTCAAGGTGCCGACCATTCTTACCACAGTTGAAACAAAGAGTTTTTCGGGCAACATGTGGCCGCAACTCCTCGACATATTCCCGGACCAGGTAACAATCGAGCGCAGCTCAATGAACTCCTGGGATGACGAAAAATTCGTCGCGGCCGTGAAGGCCACGGGCAGAAAAAAACTGATCATGGCTGCCCTCTGGACAGAGGTCTGCCTGGCATTCCCAGCCTTGGAAGCGATGAAAGCCGGTTTCGAGGTTTACGGTGTCGAGGATGCCTCGGGAGGAACTAGTTTAGTCGCCCACAATGCTGCTATGCGCCGCATCGAACAAGCAGGAGCGGTCCCTATGACGGCGCTTCAGGTTCTTCTAGAGTTCCAACGTGACTGGGCTCATAAAGAAACCTATAACGAAGTTATGGCCGTGGTCAAGGAACACTGCGGCGCTTATGGCCAGGGAGTCGAGTATGCCTACACCATGGTTCATGGCGCACCGGCAAGTAGAGCAGGAGCAGCAGGGCACTAAGTCATGGAAGACCAGGCGAAGGCAATGGCCCTTTGACGGTTGGTACTTTTACGGTTGGTACTTTTTCTTACATGAGCGGTCATACGGTTCCGATATAAATTCTCAGACCCAGGCTGGAAAACCGCTCGTAAGGAGGTAAAGATATGATCACACCTGAACTGATTCTGCATAATGGAGCCATCACCACACTTGATGACGGCCATTCACAGGTTTCTGCCGTTGCCATGGCTGACGGGCGCATATCCGCCACTGGCGGGGAAGAACTTCTAGATACCGCCCAAAAGAGGACAAAACTGATTAACCTGAAAGGGCGACGCGTTATTCCGGGACTCAACGACTCCCACATCCATGTCATTCGCGGCGGACTAAACTTCAACATGGAATTACGCTGGGATGGGGTGCCATCGCTTGCTTTGGCGCTGCAAATGCTGAAAGAGCAGGCCCGGCGCACACCACCACCCCAGTGGGTACGGGTCATCGGCGGCTGGACGGAGTTTCAATTCGTTGAGCGGCGCATGCCGACTCTGGATGAAATCAATGCCGTGGCCCCCGACACCCCGGTTTTTGTCCTGCATCTGTATGACCGGGCTTTTGTCAATGGAGCGGGGTTGCGTGCGCTTGGCTACACGAAGGAGACACCCGATCCCCCGGGGGGAGAGATCCAGCGTGATAAAACCGGCAATCCAACCGGGCTTCTGATAGCGAAACCGAACGCCCTTATTTTGTATGCCAGTCTGGCAAAGGGGCCAAAGCTCGGGCTTGAAGATCAGATCAATTCCACCCGCCACTTTATGCGCGAGTTGAACCGATTGGGAATCACCAGCTGCATCGACGCCGGCGGCGGGTTCCAGAACTACCCCGAGGATTACCGCGTGGTCGAGGAACTGGCCGGCCGGGATGAATTAACATTGCGGATTGCCTACAATCTCTTCACGCAGCGCCCGAAGGAGGAATACGACGATTTTGCCCGTTGGATCGGCATGATCAAACCGGGGAAGGGGAATGACGTCTACAAGATGAACGGCGCCGGTGAGATGCTGGTCTTTTCCGCCGCGGACTTCGAGGACTTCCTGGAACCCAGGCCCGATCTCCAACCGTTCTTGGAGGCCGAACTGAAAAGAGTGGTCAGCCTGCTGGTGGAAAAACGCTGGCCGTTCAGGCTGCACGCCACCTATGATGAATCCATCACACGTTTCCTGAACGTATTCGAAGACATCAACCGTGAAATTCCCTTCAACGGGCTGCGTTGGTTTTTCGACCATGCCGAAACCATCTCGGATCGGAACTTGGAGCGGGTGCGTCAACTCGAAGGAGGAATTGCCATTCAGGACCGTATGGCCTTTCAGGGTGAATATTTTGTGGAGCGTTACGGACAAGAAGCGGCCAAGATGGCCCCACCCATCACAAAAATGCTCAACATGGGGATTCCCGTTGGCGCGGGTACTGACGCTACCAGGGTTTCAAGCTACAACCCCTGGGTATCGCTTTACTGGCTGGTAGCGGGTAAAACCGTCGGAGGGCTGTCTCTTTATGATGACAACAACAGGCTTGACCGAACCACTGCCCTGAGACTTTATACCGAGGGAAGTTCCTGGTTTTCCGGGGATGACGGGAAGAAAGGCCGTATTGCCGTGGGACAGCTGGCTGATCTGGCGGTGTTGTCGGCCGACTATTTTGCCGTGCCTGAAGATGAGATTAAAGGAATAGAGTCGTTACTGACCGTCATGGGCGGTCGTATCGTGCATGGCGCCGGCGAATTTGGCTCGTTAGCGCCGCCACTGCCACCGATTTCTCCCGACTGGTCACCGACAGGTGTCTATGCTGGAGCATACAGAAATGCACCTGTTGCACTTGGATCTAATACAATGGACTTACCCTTCTCGTCCGGCAAACCGCTTCATCAGCATACCCATACGGTATTTGGTGAAAGCGGTAACTGGGGAGTTGGCTGTACCTGTTTTGCTTTTTGATGGCGCACCGTCTAGCCTCCTACACCTGGAACCTGGTGGAGAGATCTATATATCGCATGACGAGATGTTTACGCTGGTTCCGCTGGCGGAGCGCTAAGTGCGTGAGCAACTGGGATTGATACCGTTATGAATTTCGCCGTGCTGTGGCTTCAGGTAGTGCAAATTTCAGCATCTTGCGTTCCACCGAAGTCAGAGTAAACTTTCATTTATAAAACAACGATCTTTGTTGCAGTATTTCAGCGCATCATCGATGTTTTGTAAAACAGGGGAAAGGAGTTGTTATGACTGAACAAGAGCAATCATGCGACATCAGAATCTGGTGCAAAGAGTGTGAAAGGGGCGAGTACACCACCATGGAGGAAAAATATTTGTGTGCTTCCTGCGGCAAGATTCTTCACTTGGACCACGAAGTGCGTCACGAAATTTTTCCACATGTGTCCGGTGACACCGATAAATTGTCCTGATCAGCAGCCGCGATGAATTTGGCCGAGCTGGCGGGGTGCAGGGGTTTGATGCGCCAACCGCGGGACATTATCATTTTGTTTGGGAAAAAGTCGGGAGATTTGATCCATTACGGTGAGTTGTGCCCTGCGCCACAGTAACGATTTTGCCGCAGCAATGAATTCCACTGCGTCGGCAGGTGGCGACAACGCTGGGCGTGCGGCCATGATCGGGGCGTGGCTGGGTGGTGCCCTCGGTATCGATGCACTGCCACACCAATGGTGGGAAGTCCTGTCGGCACAGGAGGCGATTGCCGCCTGTGTGGAGTGCATCGTGATTTCCTGCGAGAGCCGGCACTAATTTAATGAGCTAGGTTGCTGCATAAAATACTATCCGCTGCGGCCAGATCCTCTTCAGCTACCTGGATTTCCTTCATCAAGATCGGGTTGCCTCCAATTTCCCGCAACGCATATTCAATACCACCTTTTTGCAGCAGAGCTTCAACCCATTCCAGTTCAGTATCGTTCACTGTATCGTAAAAGCTTGCCATGAGAACCAACCCCCTTTTCTGAGGAATATTCAACATTCTCGACTGCTTTCTACGTCTTTATAATATCATAAAACCGATACCCATAGAATATGACCTTTAGCGTTGCAATTATGTCAAGACAAGTAAACACAAAAAAGCCGTAAACACAGGGTCTACGGCTAATAGTTTACATATTTATTTTGCTGAGTAGAATCAATCTCCCGCTATGGCGGCGAAACAATCCCCTCTCCCTCTGGGAGAAGGGCTGGCGGTAGATCAGTTCTAATCAGATTTATTTTTTACCTGAGTCAAAACGGTTAAGACGACAAAAAAAGTGTAAACTATGGAATCTTATTTATAATTACAGCATGTTATGTGCGCCACCAGCCCATTAATACTTTAATAACGTAAACAATTATGTATTTCACACCTTTTTCGGACGCGGAAAGTTTACATTTTCCCCTCTGCCCTATTACGTATCTGATATAGCGTTTATATTAGACCGAATTCGCTAAGCTTGCAATGGATCCGTCATCTGGTGGAAGGTCAATCGCTGCCAAGCTTGAGAAATTTCCGTACTCCATCTCTGCTTTACCTCTGCAATCAATTAACTTCTCCGTTGAATTAGATCTGACGGTTATCGGGATTGTCCCCAAGGGATGAACGTAATGCTATTTCAAGAGGGTACACTTGCTGCACGGCGTACCCTTGGCCAATACCTTACTACCAACGTCTCACTCAAGTATTTTTGCTTACATTAAGCGTTTTCCCTTCTCTGACGAAGATGCGGCATACGTAGGTAACGTTCAACGTCTGCTTCAGCGCCGATACCCCAGGTCCCTTTACAATAAAAGCAATCTGGCTTCGGCATGTCAGTGCCAACTAATACTTTCGAGGTATGCCCTCTATACTCAAGCAGGCGTGTTGGGGCTCGTAGTCCCGTGACCGCAACCATGAATTCCATTGCGGCAAGAGACGCTACCACCCCATTTATTGGTGAAACTGCGGGGCCACTTTCACCAAGAGCGCCTATTGGAACTCCATAAATCGCAGCCTCATTTCTTTGTTCCTCGTCTGTAGCAAGAAACCGCCTTATATCAGCGGAGTCCAGTTGATTCAAGCAGAAAAGACACCCATCGCCGTTGGTGATACAAATCCTGCCACCGTAAACTCCAGCCTCTGGAACATCGGAAGCTGCATCTATATACGGTTTTGCGTAAGCCGCACAGACCTCAGCCAGAACTGCCCTTGGCCCGTCGTGGTCTAGGCAACCAATAACCCAGTTCGATTCACGTATCGCTGAAAATGCTTCTATTGTGAATAGGCAATAAGGGATACCCGTAAAAGCAACGTCAGGGTTTGTCTCTCGCACAAGACGTTTAATAACATCAAGCTTATGTGTTCCCGGAATAGGATCATCTGCACGGGCACCAATGAATCGGTTCCTGTTCGTATTATCCAGACTCTCATCTTCGATGACAAATATTTTGCCGACACCAAGAAGGGCCAGATGCTGGCAGATAGCACTTCCTAAACCGCCAGCTCCTATAAGCGTAACCACTGTTTCACGGAGTTTTTGTTGCCCCTCAGCACCGAACAGCCTAATGTTCCGGTCGTACCGATCAGAAATTATCATTTCATTACCTCCAGTATATGAGTGAATGGTTTGTTGGCTTTATTTTTAGCCCATCGACTGATATGTAGTCTAGCGGCAGTGGGTTGCGTGGGGAATCAGTCCATACCAGAGCATCAAAACCTTCCTTTGTGAAAACAAGGGCCATATATGGTCGATTTTTTAAACGCCACCAGATATGAGGCACAGTTTCACGTAGACCATGATAATCCGAAATTGAGAATGCAGCATCCCATGGACCAGTGTGTGAGTGAACTTCGATTAAGCATGCTTCTAAAGAGTGAGCCTGCTTGATGACCTTGGGCCAGGAGTTCTCGGATAGCTCCAAATAATCAACGTCTTGTTGATGGAGGTCATCGCCTGCAAGCTCGAGCAGACCAGTAACTGAGAAATGAAGTGCAGTGTATTCATGCTCCAATTTAGCGAAAAGAAATGCACCCTGTTCTTTCTCTTCTGCGTGATCGAATAAGTGTTTTTGCAATTTGTTAAACAATTCTGGACTGATGTGAAGGGTTATATTCATACACCCTCCTTCAATCGGCTTATAAAGCTTCTGGCCCACGCCTGAAGGTTTGACCCAGCTGCTACGTCAGCTGTGGGGCACCAATTTCCAGGAGACCAGGAAAAATGAAACCATTCACCAGGAAAAGGGGGCGCCTTTGGCGGCGCCCCTCCATTATTGGGGGGTACCCCGTTGTAAGAAATGCCCAGAGGAACGAGAAAGCCATAGGGTTCCGTCCCCGGATGACCAGCGGATACAGAGAAAGCAACCTTAACGAAGGCTGGCTTGTCACAACTGACGCTCCATCCCTCTGGTAACGGGTAAGAAGGGATTAAAAACCAATCGTCGGTCCCAACTTCTTGGTGTTCGACATCAATGTAGTATTTTTTAAGCAATTCCAACTCCTTAGCAATTCTTATTCGCATGACTAACCTCGTTTCCAAGTGTGTTTTTTGCCATACCCGTGCCCGGGCTTTATGGCTATGACTTCACTTGCATTGATAGTCCTCTCGTTGTTTTCCTCGTCAACCTCAACGATCCCTTGGCTGAGATCCCAGCCGCCCAGTTGAGCAATTTCCTCAGCTGTAATTGTTTCATCACCCCACGGAAATTCCTTTCCCTCAATGTTCACGAAATATTTCTGGCCACCCTGATTGACGTGATCTTCTTTCATTTTCAGCTCCTTTTGTACTTTTGATTATTCCTATACCAGATTGTAAATCGCCATTAACCACCTCTCATTCATCACCGAAAACACTCACCCTCCTTTAGCCTAGGTTAACTATAAAGTAACCAATGGTTATTTTTATGTCAAGGGGAAATGTTACCTGTGGTTATTTTTGACTTGACCAGGTATAATTTGATGTGATAATTACCTGCAGGTCATCTGGGAGGAATTGTGGAGATAAACCCAAAAGTTACTGGTTTACGGATAAAAAGTAAGCGGAAAGAGATTGGACTCACACAAAAGACGTTAGGCGAGCAGGTTGGAGTGTCTGCGCCAGCAATTAATCGTTTTGAAAGGGGTGACAAATCACCTTCTATCGAAACTCTGCTAAAACTGGCGAAAGCCCTTGGGACGAGCACTGATTATTTGCTAGGTGCAGAGACTATTGAGGGGATGTTTCTTGATCCGGAAACCTCCGAGGCCTTCAAAGTATTCACCTCATTGTCTCGGGATAGCCGTCAGCTTGTTCTGTCAAATATCCAGTTCCTGAAAGAACGCAAGTCATAGCCCAGGAACCGTATATGGTCTTTATCTGGGAAAAAAAGAAGTGCCCTTTTTGATGGCATGTGCCATTATAGGGCACTTTTGCGTATGATTATTGGAGGGTTGTTATGATACTTTTCAAAGCATATCCTCGTAACTTTTCAGCTATTCAGGCTGATGTTGATGAATATATGCCCTATGATGTGATGCAACTTCTTGATAAGGGCATTTCAAACAATATTCAGCAGATAATATTGGAAGCACCTTATGTAGATAAAGATTTTAGAGATACCTACTACAATGATTTTTCGAAACGATTTACGGATATATCAAGAGATTCTATTCGGCTACACTTATTCTTTTCGCCAGATAATGTAGTTACTCCTAACTATGGCGGATTTATAACACTTAGAGACACCAAGATAAGGACTATTGGGAGATCTTATATTGCTCCTAAGGCACTTAATAACTTTACTTCGGGTTATTGCTGCCTTGCTAAATATGAGGTTAACTATAGAGGTCAGGTTCTTGAGGTTGAAGCGTTTCCTTGGATGCAACAGGATGGTAACGTTTCACGTTGTGCACATATAGCTGCTTGGTCAATTAATCGTTACTATAGTCAGCGCTATTGTTATTACGCAGAGAGAACTCTACATGAAATAACTACACACGATTCTACAACTCGCAGAGTTCCTTCAAGAGGTGCTTCTGTTAATCAGATTGCGCAAATATTACAAAAAAACAGGTTTGATCCCGAGATTTATATTAGGGACAACGGTAACAAAGAAGAGACCCCCTACTATACGAAAGAGTGTTTTAACAGGCTTATGCACACTTTTGTTGAGTCAGGCATACCCTTTATTGCTGGGGTAAAATCAAAACATGCGATTGTTATCATTGGGCATGGTGAACTCTCTGATATAGACTCTGTAATGAACGACAACGATGGCCTTACTGATAGCTATGAATTTATTGAGAATCTTATTATAGTTGATGATACGCAACTACCATATACCAATGTTTTTAATTACGAAGATGAACAACCTTATGCTTATATTTTCGATGAAATCGATGTTTTAATAGTACCATTCTATGAGAAGATGTATCTTGATGTAGACTATCTATATTCAGAGATGCTTCCTGCTCTAGAAAATAATATACTGAAAATAGGAAAACAGGATAAAATTATAAGAAGAGTTTTCTTAACTTCAAGTCGATCCTTCAAAAAATACATGTTCAAGGAATCTCGTGATTCATCCTATCGAGAGCTTATGCTGCTGATGCAAATGCCCAAGTTTATCTGGGTGGCAGAATATTCATCTGTTGAGGAATTTAAAAAACAAGAAATGCACCATAGAATTATTCTAGATGCAACGACTCTCAAATTCCAGGTAGATGCTTACATGGCAATTAAGAAAGATAATGAAGTTGCAGTTAACAATAAATCGTTAAAAAGTGTAACAGTCCATATAGACAAGATGTCCGATGTTATTTATCAAAACCTGGGGAGGATTAAATGAAGGGAATACGGAGGTTATTGGAACAAGAGGACCTTTTATCCAATTACCAACCTGTTGACAGCGAGAGACAACAAGAATGGAATCTTGCTTTTGAGATGGTAAAACGCTCTCTTGAAAGTGAAGCTTTAAGTTATATGGAAAGAGAAAGAACTAAGACTACACAGATAGCAGAATTGAGTAGGATAAAAATGCTTGGGTAGCTGAAGGAGAAACCTTCATCCGTGCCCAATATGTGGCTGCCTAATTATATGGATGAGAGCCAATAGATAGCAGAGTTTGGGTAATGACGTCACCCCAAATCTGGCCCAGTTAATTGCGGATCGTCACTTCACATCAACGCTCTTGACCCCATCCGGCCGCCAATATAGTGGTATCACGTGACTTCAAGCATTTTTTCCTGGCAATAAGCTACCGAAGGTCACCGCCATATTCCCTAACCGTGCGTTCACCTCATCCATGGTCTGAGTTGCGAACAGCTTTATCCTTGGTTTGTCTGTCCCGGCGGCACTTCGCATAAATACTAACCGAGCATACAGAATAGTCTCGCATAAATACAACCAAAGTAACCGTATTCCCAACCCAACCGGGTGGATTTTGGCGCTGGTTAAACCTCTATAACATATAAGTTGTCTGAGAACACAAAAACACAATTATCCTAATCCTTACTCATTTAAAATATTACACTTTAATTTTCTAAACGGTTGGTCGTGTAGCCAACCATGCTTCAATATCACTACGTCGCCAGCCAACACTATGATTTGACAAACGAATTCTGCCAGGAAAACTACCTTCCCGCTCCCATCGCCAAAGTGTGGTCATTGATAGTCCCGTAATTTTGCTTAGTTCTTTTCTTCGGATTACCTCACCAGTATTTTTTAAACTGCGTAAAACTCCGGCGCCATTATTGGGAGATGCTTTGTTGCAGGAGATATGGAGCGGTGAGCCTCCTCCAGTACTGTTTTAAGCAGAGGGTTTAGCTTCCGCACCACTGCCTCGGCAATGGCCTGAAGATCATCAGGTTCAAAGGTTATGCGCATAATTTTTTTACCTCCACTAGCAAATTTTTGTCGTCACATGGCGGACGTACATCGAACTTTTTCAATAAGCTGATCGGATAATTCTTTATAAACTGGCATTTGCCATCGATCTCCTGACCTGGCGGTAGGTCAGTATTCACAACTTGATTCGAGATAACGGCGGACTACAAGGATGTCCTCGAATCCAGACTTCATCACCTCAATCGGCGTCTGGCTTTTAAATGCCTTGTTCTCCGTAGTAACCCACAGATAAACCAGATCTCGGTTGTACGGGTATAATATTCGTAAACACTTGTGGATCCCAAGCATGCTTCCGATACGAGCGTGGATCTCTTTATCATCCCCAATACGTCCTCCATCCATGTAGCGATGAATACTTCTGGTCGAACGGCCAAGCAGTGCTGCCTGGTCGATAACAGGTATCTGCCAGAGGGCAAAAAGCCTCAACACCATTTTGGTGAGAGCTGCCTTGCTATCGGCATTATGGAGAGCCAGAGAATCCATTATGGCTCCCCAAACCTAGCAAGCATGCGGATCCGGACTTCATCTATGTTCGAGCCATCGTATCTCACAACATTTGGATGTACAAAACCAGCATTGTAATCATGTGCCGGCATGACTACCAGCCCCCGTGGCCTATGCTCAAGCCATCTTTCGACATAATCTGGCCAATCGTCGACCAGGACCGCCCCGTACACAAGCCCTTTATCGTGAGTGACGGTCACTCCGTCTATATAATCAGACAAGTGATTATTGCACCATTCAACTTTCTCCGCCCATGCAGCGAATTTCCGCGATGGCCCCTTTGTTAGGACAGAGATTTCGAAGCCGATTTCCTTGGCAACTTCAAGTACTTCCCAACCGAGTTTAAATTTCTCGAGCCTGAGCCACCACCCCACTTGGGAGGTGATCATATGACGTCTGGCCTCTATGTATGGAATTCCCGAATAAAGCACTGGTTCCGGCTCATATTCCGAGGCAATTATGCGGAGGTCTTTGAGTACCTGGCCGCAATAGTCGGCCAATGTTAACGCGCATTGAAACGCCGCCATTTCCCAGCATGGTGGCGGCGACCTCTTTTCGTGTCATTTTGGGATAATTCTTGACAATTATCTCGTTCAGATTATGTAGGCATATACGATCTTCTATTATTATCGGAGAACTACCTATCGGCGAGTTGCTTCCGTTTCATAACCACCAGTTATAACGTGTATTTTGTCACTATATTCAAAAGGAACGGTGACCTACTATCAGTCCGTCTTAAAGTAAACGTTTCAATTGGATTTTGACTTATAAGTGGCGCCACCATGCTGGGAAATGGCGGCATTCTGATGACGGCCAACAGCCAAAGTGTCGTCAAGATCGAATAGTGCAATTTTGTCGCGTTTCATGCTGGGACTCCCACAGGTATATTCTCGCCACTGCTGATTTCTATCAAACGGTTCTCTTGAGTATCAAACACCCAGATCCCGTCTTCCTCGAAAGCGTTCAGATTCACCCAATATTCCCCGATTTCTGGATAGGGAACCGGTGTATATCCATATATCTGCTTGCCAACCAGGGGGCTGGGATCTGTCATCTCGCCAATCGGGTCAAACCAGAAGATGCCGCCGAAGGGATCATCTCCGAAACGGCAGCGATGGATTTGAAACAAAGGACCAAGTCCAAGACGAGGCTGGCGACCGTTGTTTGCCTTATTAACAGGTATTCGGAATTCTCGTTGAAATTCCTCGTCCAGCCAATCTGCGATACTGGAAGCCCCAGACGAGATTATTTCCGGAGGAATAATGTCGGCCACGCCTGGCGATACCCCAGCGTGAGTGCAGAGCCAGCCATCAACAGCATAGGCGGCCCTGAATCTGCCATTTGTCCTTGCAGCTTGGTACCGATCTTCAAAAACATCTCGAGACCAGAGATCGCCGTTAACCTGATATTTATCAAGGAGGTAGTCGCTTTGGTAGGTATATCGATCGACTTCGGAGTCATGGATCTTGCCGAACTCTGTGTAGCATCCCCATGGTTGTTCCGGGGTGTACGCCAGATCATGATTTTCCCATAAAAGCACTGATTCAGAGGCAATAAGCAATTCCAAGCACTCAAGTTCGGCATCGAAAGAGACATTTGGTTTAATCCACATGAGGATTTTTCGTATATTTCTTGAAGCATGTTTTCAGTCGGGTCAGGGCCACGGCTTGACCGCAAGAAATTAGGCCGCTGACATCAACGTTTATGATTCCTGTGATCCGAGGATCCGGACTCCTGTTCACTTTCAGGATATGTACTGGCATAAAAATCCCCCCAACGTAATTCCTCTGCCGCCAGGCCACCTCTTTCCAAAACTACTTGATACCACAGGCGGAGGCCGAGTGGCTGTATCTGCCAGAGGCCTTGCTCATTACGAGAGACCAATTTGAACGATGTCAACCGTCGTAAAACACTGCTTATGCCGCCCCGCGTGAGTTGGTGTCGAGCAATATATGCTCTGGCATAGAGATGACAAGTTGGCTCGCGGGTGATTGCATTGAATAACCTGCGTTGGCTTTGACTCAGGTGGAAAGCCTTCAGTATGTGTTTGAAATCATCATGCCTCAACATGTTCTCCTTGGGATCTTATTAGATTGCACGCAAGCGGCAATTTCTGCAAAAGATGTAATAACCCAGTATCGAGTCCCGACACTGCAGCAGATCGAGGATCCACTGTATGCATTCGCGACATGTGACCAGAGCTGGCTACGATTATTGTTGAAAACTTTTCAACGTCACCTAAATCGGCCACCGCTACTTCCACTTCGAACCCTTTATTGTTAACAAGCAGTTCGCCTTTGCCTACAAATGTCTTGTCCGCCTTCTTAGCTATATCAAGTACGGATGCAACAATAGATACATCGTCAGCAATAAGCGTAAGCCGATTAGGTGCTGGCGCTTGCGGGCCAACGAGAATCCTGGCGCCGCTTCTGCTTCGTACGCATATAAACTGCAGGGGCCGACAACTATTAGCCGATCTGCGAATTCTGACTTATAGAGTCTCATCAAAATCCCACAAGCAATCGTGGGGCATTTCCCACACGCACGGCCCAGTTCATCCGCTGCTGTCGGACCAACGCCTTATTGAGGTCGACGGTCCGAGTTTTGTTGCCGGCTGCCCGTGAATGTTCCCATGCTGTGAACACAGATCGTGCATCTATGTACTGACGCAATGCGTCTTCATCCATTTCAAGAATTTCTGTGGTCAATTCAGGAAACATCTATGACCCCAATGCCTTTCAGTCTGCGTGAAACCTCCTGTATATATCTATGAGGTATAGAACATTTTTACGCTACGGTCAATAAAACCCTTATAAATCAACATGTTGTTGCTGAGAAACAACGGATTGTTTATTGTGATTACAAAGCAGATTTTTTCCCTGGAGGATTTAGTTAGTTCTTGCTGTAACTAGCATAACGGTCTTGGTGGGCTGCTGTGTGACTATCAAACGGTCTGAGAGTGGGGGGCAGGAAGAGAATTAACCGGTTCATTAGCCGGATTGTTAACCGGTTACTCTGCGATGCAGAATTAATGACCGGTTATCAAAGTGTTTCGCATATTTACTAACCAGATGGTTTGTTGGCACGGGTATACATCGCATAAATGCTAACCAGGTGGTTTGTGTGTCCTGGTGCTACTTCGCATAAACACTAACCGGCACTTGGAATAGTCTCGCATAAATACAAACCAAGCGACCGTATGAATCGCCCCTGATTTTTTCACCGATGTAATATGTGGGGAGAACGTGGCTTGATTGCTTGATTGATTGCCCAACCGTCTGGCTATCAGACGGTCTTGATAGGGGGTGATAGAAAGGTGCGCAATCCGTTTTATCTGGACAGCGAATCCGGTTTTGACTGGACAGCAAATCCGGAACTGACTGGACACCTAATCCGGTTTTAACTGGACAGTGATTTCTCTCTTTTCTT
>Ga0209212_1003048_pt1 | contig 22748 bp, 17 predicted proteins | sample RifGroC2_FD_183996 | JGI IMG/M metagenome (GOLD analysis project Ga0209212, IMG submission 183996) | Groundwater microbial communities from Rifle, Colorado, USA - Groundwater C2 (SPAdes) (version 2) | ecosystem: Environmental > Aquatic > Deep subsurface > Groundwater | place: Rifle, Colorado... | reverse complement strand
ATGGGAATGAAAATACAATTCAAAAATATATTCAGGCTCAAGGGAAAGAGAAAGAATATCAAAGAATTCATCAACAACAATTAACGTTTTTCTGATACCCCGTCAGCTTGCTGCGGGGTAGTTCATTGGCATTACACTATTCTTGGGTTTGATCGTTCTCTTGATTACTGCGCACTCCCTGAGAATTTAAACATCTATTCTGTATTTTAAAAAAAAATATATTAAAACCACGGGAGCATACATCCCATGCATTCTGAATCTCAATCAGAAAAAAAGAGCCCTAATAAGCTCATATTTGAGAAGAGCCCGTATCTGCTCCAGCATGCATATAATCCTATAGATTGGCATCCATGGGGGGAAGATGCCTTTGAAAAGGCCGGAAGGGAAAATAAACCCATTTTCCTGTCCATCGGATATTCAACCTGTCATTGGTGTCATGTCATGGAAGAGGAGTCTTTTGATGACCCAGAGGTAGCGCGGCTCATGAATGATGCCTTTGTTTCTATAAAGGTGGATAGGGAAGAGCGGCCTGACATTGACAGCATCTACATGACTGTCTGTCAGATGCTGACTGGCAGCGGAGGATGGCCGCTCACCATCCTTATGACGCCTGATAAAAAACCATTTTTTGCTGGAACCTATTTCCCGAAGGAAAACCGTTTTGGCAGAATTGGGATGATGGAACTGGTGCCGCAGATAAAAGAGGTATGGATTCAACACTATGACGAAGTCGTGGATTCAGTGAATCAGGTTACTGAAGCGCTCCGGAGGGCAGCAGTTACTGTGTCAGGGAAAGAAATAAATGAGGCTGCGCTTAAGGCAGCATACATACAGCTTTCTCAAGGCTTTGATGAAGAGTATGGTGGATTTGGCACTGCGCAAAAATTTCCTTCCTCTCATAGCCTTTTCTTTCTACTCCGATATTGGAGGCGTACTGGTAATGAAAGGGCATTAGAAATAGTAGAGAGAACCCTGCAGGCAATGCGACATGGGGGTGTTTACGATCATATTGGATTTGGTTTTCATCGGTACACTACTGATAGGGGATGGCTTGTCCCTCACTTTGAGAAGATGCTCTATGATCAGGCTTTGATTGCCATGGCATATATAGAGGCTTATCAGGCAACAAGGAAAGAAGAATTTGCTGATACAGCCCGAGAGATATTTACCTACATTCTTCGCGACATGACTGCACCGAGCGGAGGATTCTATTCCGCAGAGGATGCGGACAGCGAAGGTGAAGAGGGCAAGTTTTATCTCTGGACAGAAGAGGAGATAAAAAAGTCTCTGTCAGAGGAAGAGGCTGAATTTGCCCTTAAGATATTTAATGCACAGAAAGATGGCAACTTTACAGAGGAGATAACAGGACACAAAACAGGGAAAAATATTCTCCATCTCAGGAAATCGCTTAAAGAGATAGCAATTGATCTGAAAATTGATGAGCAGGAAGTAAAGAGGCATTTGGAAGAGATGAGAAAAAAACTCTTTGCATTTCGTGAAAAGCGCATCCATCCGTATAAAGACGATAAGATTTTAACAGACTGGAACGGCCTTATGATTGCTGCGCTTGCAAAGGGCGCTCAGGTCTTTGATGAGCCAAAATATGCAGAGGCTGCCCGGAATGCCATTACTTTCATTCTCAAAAATCTGATGAGAGGCGATGGCAGGCTTTTGCATCGCTATCGAGAGGGGCAGGCAGCGGTACCAGGGAATGTAAATGATTATGCCTTTCTCATCTGGGGCTTAATAGAGCTGTATGAGGCTACCTTTGAAGTGCGCTATCTTCAAAATGCTTTAGATGTGAGCAATGGTTTGATAAAACATTTTTGTGATGAAAGACAGGGAGGGTTTTATTTTACAGCAGATGATAGCGAAGAGCTCCTTATCCGATGGAAAGAGGTGTATGATGGCGCCATTCCTTCCGGCAACTCTGTGGCCATGCTCAATTTTATGAGATTAAGCTGTATGACAGGTAATCACGAATTTGAAGAAAAGGCAATGCAGATTGAAAAAGCATTCTCCAAAGGTATATTGCAATCGCCCCTATCATACACTCAGTTCCTGACAGCAGTAGATTTTATCATTGGGCCTTCGTATGAGATAGTTATTGCAGGCATTTCGCAGGCTGAAGATACAAAGGCCATGGTAAAGGCGCTGAGAGGGCAATTTATTCCAAACAAGGTAGTGCTTTTCTACCCTGCTGAGGTAAAGCTGCCGGAAATCACTCGCCTTGCTGTGTTTACGAAAGATATGGTTAGCAGAGAAGGGAAGGCAACAGCCTATGTATGTCAGAATTATGCCTGTCAGGCTCCCGCAACCGATACGAAAGAGATGCTACAATTGTTGAATGTGAAAAATGAATAATGACTTTCATTTACCTTACCCAGCATTAATAATCATTTCTGCCTATCTATTAGACCTTATCCTTGGCGACCCCAAGTGGTTTCCACATCCGGTGAGATGGATTGGCAGATACATTACATTTGTGGAAAATCAAATCAGACGGATTCTCAATAATCCCCCCATTGCCCCCCTTTATCGGGGGGGAGGGGGGATTTTAGAAAAGATTGGTGGCATTTTTCTTTTTGCTATTGTTGTCGGAACGGTATTTGGTTTTACATGGCTTTTCTTGTATTTTACCTATTGCCTATCGCCTATAGCCTATAGCCTATTATCTGTCTTCCTTGCTTATACCACTCTCTCTATCAGGTCTCTCCATGAAGAAGCATATTCTGTAATCAATGCCTTAACCCCTCCCTCCCCCCCTTTATTAAAGGGGGGTGAAGGGGGGTTATCAATAGATGATGCAAGGAAAAGACTTTCCAATATTGTCGGTCGTGATACGCACAATCTATCAGAAGAAGAAATATGCCGTGCTACAGTTGAAACAGTTGCAGAGAATACCTCTGACGGCATTATTGCGCCATTATTTTATCTCGCCATAGGCGGCCCTGTTCTGGCGCTTGCATACAAGGCAGTTAATACCCTTGATTCAATGGTTGGCTATAAAAATGAAAAGTATAAAAATTTCGGCTGGTTCTCTGCGCGTATGGACGACATTGCCAATTTTATTCCTGCTCGGCTTACAGGAATTCTCATGACCATTTCCTCATTCATCTTGCGATTTGACTGGAAAAATTCATTGCGCATCATCTGGCGGGATTCGCGGAAGCATCCAAGCCCAAATGCAGGCTATCCAGAGGCAGCAGTGGCAGGCGCGCTGGGCCTGCAATTGGGAGGTTTAAATTATTATTTCGGCGTGCCTCACAATAGGCCATTAATCGGAGATAAGGAGAATGAATTTACTATTGAGTCAGTAAAAAATACAGTAAAGATAATGCATCTTTCAGCATTTCTGGGGGTTGTTCTTTGGTTGTTCTTTTCGCAGGTATTTGGATAATTGTTAGTCTGTATATTTGCTGATTGCCAAACCTTATTTGAGTGGGTATAATCCGTGTAGCCCACCAAAAAAATATAAAAAATTATGAACATCAAACCCCACCCAAACCATAAAATATATATTCAAACCCTTCGCCAGATGTCGCCTGAAAAAAGACTTTTAAAGGCATTTGAGCTGTCTGAATTTTCCAAACAGCTTTTTATTCATGGGTTGCATAAGAGATTCCCAAATCTTTCGGATGAGGAGTTTCAAAAACTACTTCTGGAGCGTCTCGATAAATGCCACAACAGGAATTATTAAAGAAGGTTATTAAAGCTCTTGAAGATGCAAAGTTAGAGTATATGGTAACCGGCTCTGTTGCCTCAAGTTTGCAGGGAGAGCCACGGTCTACACACGATATAGATTTAGTCATTTCTGTTCAGAAGTCTGCTGTAAAGAAATTGGTTAAAGCATTTCCACCGCCTGACTTTCATCTGGACGAAGAAAGCATTCTTGACGCAATTGATAAAAAAGGTATGTTCAATCTCATTAATATAAGGGAAGGTGATAAGGTTGATTTCTGGATACTAACCAATGAGCCTTTTGACAAGTCGCGCTTTTCACGGAAATATGAGGAAGAAGTCATGGGTATAAAGATGCAGGTTTCAAGTCCTGAAGATACAATCTTGATGAAATTAAAATGGGCTAAATTATCCGGCGGAAGTGAAAAACAATTTACAGATGCCCTACGGGTTTATGAGGTGCAGTCTGAGAAATTGGATAGAGAGTATTTAGAATCTTGGGCAAGAGAATTGAATATTGAGTCGCTTTGGAGGCGCCTGTTGGCTGAAGCAGAGATAAAATAATTTAGCCGAATTGCCTGACCAAAAAAGGTGCATAATATGAACTTCCATTTCACAGAAGAACACAGGATGATTCAGGGGCTTGCGAGGGACTTTGCTGATAAAGAGATAAGGCCTCTATCAAAGGAGATAGATAAATCCTCTAATGTCCCTGCTGAGCTGATAAAAAAGATGGCTGAGCTGGGATTTATGGGAATTGCGGTTCCTCAGGAATATGGCGGCGCTGGCATGGATTCCATTGCATTAGTTATTGCTATGGAGGAGATTGCCAGGGCTTGCGCTTCCACAGCTACTATTATGACGGTAAATAATTCACTTGCATGTGAGCCTATCCTGCGATATGGAAACGAAGAGCAGAAAAAAAGATTTTTAACCGCCGTTGCAAGCGGTAAACTCCTTGGGTGCTTTGCATTAACAGAGGCAGGGGCAGGTTCGGATGCTGCTGCCATAAAGACCACTGCTGTTAAAGACAGGGATAGCTATATTCTCAATGGTTCAAAACTCTTTGTCTCCAATGGGCAGCGGGCGCATATTGCTATAATCTTTGCTGTAACTGATGCTACTAAAGGCCATAAGGGGATAAGCGCCTTTATTATAGAAAAGGGGACGCCAGGTTTTTCCATTGGAAGGATAGAAGAGAAGCTTGGTATAAAAGGCTCAGAAACAGTAGAATTCATTTTTGATGGCTGCTGCATACCGCAGGAAAACCTTTTGGGTCATGAGGGCCATGGGTTTAAGGTAGCTATGGATACGCTGGATGCAGGTAGGCTTGGGATTGCAGCACAGTCTCTTGGAATAGCGCAGGCCTGCCTTGATGCTGCTGTCAGATATTCTAAAGAAAGGGTTCAATTTGGCAAACCTATTTCAAACCTTCAGGCCATTCAGTTTATGATATCAGATATGGCTATGGAAATAGAGGCTGCAAGAGTCCTCACCCACAGGGCTGCATATTTAAAGGATAGAGATGGAAGATTTATAAAAGAGGCATCCATGGCAAAACTCTATGCCTCTGAGATGGCTAACAGATGTGCATATAAGGCTGTCCAGATTTACGGCGGCTATGGATATATAAAAGATTATCCTGTAGAGAGATACTACAGGGATGCAAGGATCACCACCATCTATGAAGGGACATCAGAGATACAGAGGCTGACGATTGCGAAAGAAATATTGAAGTAAGCATCGAGTACCAAATTCCAAATAATTACTAATTCCTAATTTCCAATTCCTAATTAACGATCAATTCCCAATGAGTAAATTTGGACATTAGTCATTGGACATTTTATTGGAAATTAGGAATTGGAAATTAGGAATTCTTTGTTATTTGATGCTTGGAATTTCTTCTTAAAGGAGATTGATCTCAGTATGCCTGAAGAACGCAAACCAAAATTTACTAACCTTTCCAATATTGAGATAAAACGGGTCTATACTCCTGACGATGCAAAGGATATAGACTATTCAAAGGAGATTGGCCTTCCCGGTGAATTTCCCTTTACCAGAGGCATCCATCCCACGATGTATCGGGGCCGGCTTTGGACTATGCGGCAGTTTGCAGGCTTTGGAACAGCAGAGGAGACAAATAAAAGATTTAAGTATCTCCTTCAACATGGTGAAACAGGGTTGTCTACTGCCTTTGATATGCCAACACTCATGGGTTACGACTCTGACCATCCCATGTCTCAGGGTGAGATCGGAAGATGTGGAGTTGCTATTGATACAATCATTGACATGGATATCCTGTTCGACGGAATTCCGCTGGATAAGGTTACTGTATCCATGACCATCAATGCGCCTGCTGCTGTCATTTTTGCGATGTATATTGCTGTTGCAGAAAAAAGGGGTATCCCTCTTACGAGCATCGGCGGCACGATCCAGAATGACATGCTTAAGGAATATATAGCCCAGAAGGAGTGGATATATCCTCCAGGCCCTGCCTTAAGACTTATTCGAGATACGATTGTATATTCTGCGAAGAATCTTCCTAAGTGGCATCCGATAAGCATCAGCGGATACCATATACGGGAGGCTGGCTCAACAGCTGCGCAGGAGCTGGCCTTTACCCTCTATGATGGCCTTACCTATGTAGAAGATGTCGTAAAGGCTGGATTATCTCTTGATGAGTTTGCTCCGAGGCTTTCATTCTTTTTCAATTCCCATAATGATTTCTTTGAAGAGATAGCTAAATTCCGTGCTGCCAGAAGGATATGGGCAAAGGAGATGAAGAAGAGGTATAATCCAAAAAATCCAAGGTCCCTAATGTTACGATTCCATACCCAGACAGCAGGATGTTCTCTCACTGCCCAGCAGCCGTATAACAATATTGTGAGGGTTGCCCTTCAGGCGCTGGCTGCTGTGCTTGGAGGAACTCAGTCTCTCCATACGGATTCAATGGATGAGACCTATGCGATACCGACGGAGGAGGCTGTTATGATTGCGCTTCGCACCCAACAGATTATTGCCCATGAAAGCGGGGTCGCCAATACTGTAGATCCCCTTGGAGGCTCATACTATGTAGAGGCATTGACAAAAAAGATGGAAGATGCAGCATATGAATATTTTAAGAGGCTGGATAAATTGGGCGGTATGGTATCTGCTATTGAAAAGGGGTTCCCGCAAAAAGAGATAAAGGATGCTGCCTATGCGTATCAGAAGGAGGTAGATAGCAAAGAAAGGATAATTGTTGGTCTGAATGAGTTTGTTACAGAGGAAAAGACCCCGGTTGAAGTTTTCAAACTTCACCCGGATACAGAGAGAAGGCAGATTAAAAGGCTTCAAGAGGTGAGAAGGACAAGGGATGCGAAGAGGTTAAATAATGCTTTAGAGGCTCTAAAAAAGGCTGCACAGGGCAATGAGAATTTGATGCCATTTCTCATTGAAGCAGTCAAAGCCCACGGAACCCTCGGCGAGATATGCGATACCCTGAAGAGTGTGTTTGGGATATACAAGGAACCGATAGTGTGAAAAAAATGAAAATGATGGAAGCTCAGTTAAAGGTGTAGAAGCTCGTAGCGACGCTGGAAGCTTGATAGGTGAAGCTGAATGGAACGCTATTACACGAGTTTCGAGCCTCTAAGACGAGCCTCGATACGAGCATCAAAAACGATAAACGAGATGTGTTTGCGTATGAAGATACTTTTAGCCAAGATCGGCCTTGACGGCCACGACAGGGGGGTAAAGGCAGTGAGAGATGCATTGATAAATGCAGGTGTTGAGGTCGTTTACATAGGTCTACACAAGACCCCCGAAGAGATTGTGGAGGCATCTATTCAAAATAAGGTAGATGTAATTGGGATAAGTTCCCTGACAGGCGCCCATCATGTTATATTTCCAAAGGTCTTTGAGTTGCTTAAGGAGAAGGGGTTAAATATCCCTGTTTTTGCAGGGGGAATAATTCCGGATGAAGATATTCCTCAACTCAAGGTGATGGGGGTTAGGGTGGTCTTTCAGCCGGGGACAGAGTTGGATGAGATTGTAAGGCAAGTGAAGAAGCTGGCAAAGTAGACGTTCTAAAAATAGCGATAAGAAAAAATGAAAATGTTTTTAAAGGTCGGTCATCGTGGCGCAAAGGCGTATGAAATTGAAAACTCCTTAGAAAGTTTTAAAAAGGCGGTTGCACTGGGTGCGAATGCTGTTGAATTGGATGTGCAAAAATCAAAAGATGGAAAATTAATTATCATCCATGATGATAATTTGAAGAGGGTTTTTGGCAAGGATGTTCTGGTAAACCTGACAACATTAAAGGAATTAAAACAATTAACAGAAAATAAAATTCTTACCCTTGATGAAGCCTTACGGTTTATAGATAAAAAGGTTGAGAAGATTTTAGTGGAGTTAAAGAAGGAGGGTTTTGAAAAGAAGGTTTTAGAGATTATTAAGAAAGGAAAACTAAAAGATAGGGTAATTATTGTTTCTTTTCACGAACAGGCGCTCGCTGAAGTGAGAAGATTGGATAAAGAGATTGAAACAGGCCTCATTTATGCAAAACACAAAAATCCAATACCTACTGCTTTAAAACTCAATGCCCAGTATCTCATTCCCTTATATAGGTTTGTCCATACAAAAAATGTCGAAGATGCCCATAAAAATAATCTCAAGGTAATTGTCTGGACTATCAATACGAGGAAGGATGTCAGGGAGTATATTGCGAAAGGCGTTGATGGAATTGCCAGTGATAAGCCGGATATCTTAAGGACTCTCTGAAAAACCACCTTTTTTAAAATTGTCATGCCCGAATGTTTCTATCGGGCATCTATAACTCGTTGATTGTAAAAGAACCGGATTCCCGATAAAAACTTCGGGAATGACAGAAAAAGAGTTTTTCAGAGTGTCCTTAAATATAAAGAAAAAAATAAACCGTCCTTTTTGCCCTGCCATTTGACGGTCTGTTATAGTTTTACTTCTTCCTTCAGCACAGGCTTCCCGTCTTCCATCCTTACATAACCCATCCTGACCTGTGGGTCGTGTTCAAATATGAGCAGCCAGTTTTCCTCTGCTGCCTTTTGAATGATATTCTTTTTTGCCTCCAGGGTCTCTAAAGGAAAGAGGTCATAGCCCATGATATAGGGATAGGAAATATGAGATGCGGTAGGTATCAGGTCTCCAAGGAATATTGCCTTTTTGTTTTCAGATGAAATCATCGCGGTCTGAAAATGTCTGTTATGACCGGGTATCTTTACAATCTTAACCCCTTTTTCAATCTCCTTCTCCCCATCGATAAGCTCTATCTGGTTAGATTCCTGAATGGGTAAAAAATCCTCCTGCCGATAGCTTGCCCGTGTCCTCTCATTGGGTTTTATTGCATCCTCCCATTCACCTTTTTGAATTATGTGTTGCGCCCTGGGAAAGGTCGGTCTTATTTTACCGTCAGCGTCTTTTGTGGTATTTCCGCCTGCATGGTCCCAGTGGAGATGGGTATTGATAACAATGTCTATATCTTTGACTGAGAGGTTCAGTTTTGCGAGAGACTCTTCAATAGTTGGCCTCCGGTCAACGGCGAACATGGAATTGAATTTTTCATCCCCTTTGTTGCTTATGCCGGTATCAACCATTATTTTCTTGTTTGGCGTGATGATGAGAAGGGGATTCAGGCCCAGAAGTATCCTGTTCTTGTCATCAGGTGGATTGGTTTTTTCCCAAAGCACCCTTGGGACAACGCCAAACATTGCGCCACCGTCAAGACGAAAAAAACCGTCGCTTATGGAGTGGATTTCAAATTTTCCAAATTTCATTTAAGACCTCAAGTTGATTAAATCCCAAGCACTAAATTCTAATGACCAACTCCCCCTGCACCCCCTCTTTATTAAAGAGGGGGATGGGGGAGTTGGTCATTGGACTTTATTTTTAATTTGAGCTTTGAAATTTGACATTTTGCTTCAATATTTCCTTTGCAATCACCATCCTCTGCACCTCTGATGTGCCTTCGCCTATCTCGCAGAGTTTTGCATCCCTAAAATATCTTTCTACTGGATAGTCTTTTGTATATCCATAACCACCGTGAATCTGGACAGCCTTAACAGCAGCCCTCATAACCATTTCAGATGAGAAGAGTTTTGCTATAGATGCCTCTTTTGTGCATCTCTTTCCTTCATCCTCTAACTGGGCAGCCTTATAGACCAAAAGCCTCGCTGCATCAAGCTCTGTTGCCATATCAGAGAGCATCCACTGAATAGCCTGAAAATTGCCAATAGGCTGACCGAACTGCTGTCTCTCCTTAGCGTAAGCGGCGCTATCTTCAAGACACGCCCTTGCAATGCCCACAGCCATTGCAGATAGACCTATCCTTCCTGCATCCAGAACCCCCATAGTCTGGATAAAACCCATATTCAATTCCCCGAGGAGATGTTCCTTAGGAATCCTTGCGTCCTCAAGGATAAGTCCTGATGTGTCACTTGCCTTAAACCCGAGTTTTTTCAGTTTTTTTCCGCGTGTTAAACCTGGGGACTTCCCTTCCATAATGAACGCAGAAATGCCTTTAGCTCCCTTTGTTCTGTCCGTGACTGCCATGACAACCATAGTTTCTGCAAACGAACCATTGGTTGTAAATGCCTTCTCGCCTCTTATAATCCAGTTGCTGCCATCTGGTGTGGCTGTGGTTCTCATACTTGCTGCATCGCTCCCTGCGCCAGGTTCTGTAAGTCCCCATGCGCCAATGTTTTCCCCTTTTGCAAGATGAGGGAGATATTTACTCTTTTGTTTCTCTGTGCCGAAGATATATATATGGTTTGCGCATAAAGTATGCGCAAGGATGGTTATTGCAGCAGATGCGTCAATTCGCGCGATTTCTTCTATAGCTATGACATAACTTATATAATCCAGCCCTGCCCCGCCTAATTCAGGCTGGAATATAATTCCCATTAGGCCAATATCTGCCATCTTTTTTATTAAGTCTTGTGGAAATTCTGCATCTTCATCCCTCTGCGCTACGTTGGGTTTCAGTTCTTTAACTGCAAAATCCCTGACTGTGCTCTGCAAGAGCCTGTGCTCTTCTTTGAGTTCGAAGTCCATAGTTTTTAAAAATTCCAAGCGACAACGCCCCCATCCCCCTCTTTAGTAAAGAGGGGGGAGCAAATGGGGAGTTGGTTATTGGAATTTGGTGTTTTGAGGCGGATTATAGCTGAATTCATCTTCTCAGGCAATTACTTTCGTAAAATAGCGATTAAAGACCTCGCTATTTTACAAACCTGCGATTTGGCTGCCATACATCGTTATCATCCATTTTTGCTCCTTCACCGTATCATCCCCCTGTCCCCCTCCATGAGGGGGATAAAGGGGGAGGGCTTGTCGCAAAGATGTCCGCTGCCTTGTCTGGCAGCCAACTTGCAGGTTTCCCCAAAAATTAAACGCTATTTTTGGGTTACTTTATTCAACTTGCATTTTATGCTGAATATGGCTATATTTTTCGCCATGCGACCTGTCTATATCATCTCAGGCGGCATAACAAAATTTGCCAAGGCACATCCTGAAAAGGACTTTCGGCTCATGGTCAAAGAGGCCTTTGATTATGCAATGAATGATGTGCCAAATCTTACAAAAGACATAATAGACGGGAGCATCTGCTCCTATTTTTCTGACCACTTCACCAGACAGCTTAAGGCAGGGGCAATGGTTCAGGACTATCTTGGATTATGTCCTAAACCGTCAAAGAGAATAGAAGGGGGAGGCGCAACAGGGGGACTCTGTTTTCAGGCAGCATGGGAGGCTGTTGCATCAGGAAGGATGGAGGTGTGCGTTGCGTTAGGTTTTGAAACAATGAGCAGGGTCAATACCTGGAAGGGAAATGAATTTATTGCCCATGCATCAGATACGAACTTTGATTATCCTGTGGGAGGTTTTTATACAGGCTATTATGCCATGATGGTTCAGCGCCATATGTATGAGTTTGGGACAACGGTAGAACAGATGGCCATGGTCTCTGTCAAGAACCATAAGAATGCCCTGTATAATCCATATTCCCAGAGTCCGATGGACCTGACCATTAAAGATGTTCGTTCATCTGCCATGGTGTCAACGCCCATTACCATGCTCGATATTTGTCAAATGTCTGATGGCGCTGCTGTAGCCATTGTTGCTTCTGAGAACATGGCTGAGAAACTGTGCAGTAAGCCGGTGAAGATTACCGGGATAGGATGCGGGACAGATGCTATGAGGATGGCAGACAGGCCTCATGGAAAGGTTTTACTCTTGCCGCATGAATCAGCAAAAGACTACAAGGGTATAAAATATCCAGGAGTTCACTCTTTTAGAGGCGGAAGGATGGCTGCAAAGCTTGCATACGAGATGGCCGGGATTAAAAATCCAAGGGAAGAACTCGATTTCATAGAACTCCACGATGCCTATACTTCCTCAGAGATACAGACTTACGAGGATTTGGGTTTGTGTAAATATGGGGAGGGCGGAAAGTTTGTGGAGGCCGGCTATCCATTCTTGTCAAATATTGACTACGGATTGAAATTCAAAAAAGGTAATGCCAAACTCAAAGGGAAAAAAATTCCGGTGAATCCATCCGGCGGCCTTTTGGCATGTGGACATCCTGTGGGCGCTACCGGACTGATGCAGGCAGTCTTTGCCTTGTGGCAGCTTCAGGGAAGTATCAAGAAACATCTTGGCAAAGATGCCATTCAGGTAAAAAATGCCGGAAGGGGCCTCATCCACAGTCATGCGGGGACGGGGACGTATATAACCGCGACTGTCATGGAAAGGGGGTAGTTCACGCTGAATCTGGGCGGTTTTTGAGCGTGAACTATGACAATGCCATGCTTTTATCAATTTTATATAATGCAACCATTCGTGAAATAAGTTTAAAAATAAATATTGGATCATAAAAAAATAAAATTGATGCCAATTACAATTTATTGATTATGACTGTTGAGATATCACATACACTGGATGTTGTTCGCAAAACCGTAAACGACAGCACCTGCCGCAAGGAACGATCAAAGATCGGACAGTTCCTGACGCCTGCCGGGATTGCGCGGTTTATGGCCTCTTTGTTTCAACGGGAGGTGAAGCGTGTACGGATTTTGGATGCCGGGGCTGGGGCTGGGGCCTTGTCTGCGGCATGTGTGGCGGCACTGGTTTCAAAAAAGCATAAGCCGATTTCAATAAAGGTTGTCGCGTATGAGAACGATGAACGGATTCTGCCGTACTTGAAAGAGACAATGGAGCGGTGCGAGTCAAGCTGCAAAGCAGCTGGAATTCCTTTTCAAGGGGAGATACGTACAGAGGATTTTGTGGCTGCTGCCATAGCCCAAACAGAACCAGGGCTGTTTGCCGTTCCGGGGGAGTGCTTTACTCACGCAATCCTTAATCCCCCGTACAAAAAAATCACAGAGGAATCTGTTACCCGTCGTCTGCTCAATTCTGCCGGGATGGAGGTGTCAAACCTTTACGCTGCTTTTGTGTGGCTGTCGGCTAAGATGCTGGAACCTGACGGCGAACTGGTAACTATTACACCCCGAAGTTTCTGCAACGGGCCGTATTTTCGCAGGTTTCGCATTGCATTCTTGGACATGATGAGCCTGCGGCGCATTCACGTATTTGAGTCGCGCAAGAAGGCATTTGGAGACGATGAAGTGCTGCAGGAAAATGTAATCTACCATGCAGTACGGAGCGACCGGAAACCGGAACGACTGGTTATTTCATCATCTGAAGGTGCAGATTTCGACAGAGCAAGCAGCAGGGCCGTGCCATATGAGCATATTGTCTTGCCGGGAGACAGCGACGCTTTCATTTACTTGGTCTTGAACGATGACGACGACAGGATAATGGAGCAAATGAAGGTTTTTACCGCATCGCTTGACAACCTCGGACTGGAGGTATCTACAGGGCGTGTGGTGGGCTTTCGCGTGGAGGAGCATCTGCGCTTTCAACCGGCAGACTGTACAGCGCCTCTCATTTATCCTTGCAATCTCAAGGATGGTTTTGTCAGTTGGCCGACAGAATCGGGAAAGAAGCCGAATTCAATCGTAGTATCGCCGCAGACAAAGGATTTGATGGTGGCAGCCGGGTATTACGTTCTTGTAAAGCGTTTCTCGTCTAAGGAAGAGCGGCGGCGCGTGGTGGCGGCGGTATATGATCCCCACAGCATTGAGGCGCCTCTTGTTGGTTTCGAGAATCACCTGAATTATTTCCACGCAAAAGGTAAAGGGTTATCGCCAAATATCGCTAAGGGCCTGGCCCTGTATCTCAACTCTTTACTATTCGACAAGTATTTCAGGCTGTTTAGCGGGCATACGCAGGTCAACGCAACAGATATCCGAAAGATGCGCTATCCATCCCATGAGCAATTGCTGAGACTTGGTGCACACTTGAAGCATAGAATGCCGGATCAAGAAACTGTGGATTCGATATTAGAGGAGGAATGTCTAAGCTATGCTTAAGAAAGCGGATAAAAAGAAGGTAGAACAAAAAATCAGAGAAGCCCTGGAAATATTAGAATCGCTCGGTTTTCCCCGGCAGCAGCTAAATGAACGCTCGGCGTTGACACTTCTTTCGCTATTGAACCTCAAGCCTGCCGCCGATGCATGGGAGAGCGCAAGCGATCCATTGATGGGCATTACGCCAATGATGGAATTCTTTGCTGAGCATTACGGCAAGCAATATGCGCCAAATACCAGAGAGACGGTGCGCCGCCAGACGGTTCACCAGTTTTTGCAGGCGTCATTGGTTGTGGCAAACCCTGATAAGCCCTCAAGGCCCACCAACAGCCCAAAAGCGGTGTATCAAATCGAAACCTCCGCCTTGAAACTGCTTCGGGAATTTGGCAAAGCTAATTGGGATAAGCGTTTGAGCGAGTATCTGCGCACGGTTGAAACCCTGGAAAAGCTCTACGCCCGTGAACGAAATAAACGCAGAATTCCGGTAACACTTGCAAATGGACAGAAGATTACTCTTTCACCCGGCGGACAGAATGTATTGATAAAGAAAATCATTGATGAATTTTGCCCGCTTTTCACACCGGGCGGTCATGCCGTCTATATAGGCGATACAGAGACAAAATGGGCGTATTTCGACCCTGATGCGCTTCAAAAGTTGGGGGTTGAGATAGAAGAACACGGAAAGATGCCTGACGTAGTCGTTCACCACTTGGAAAAGAACTGGCTTGTTCTGATAGAGGCGGTTACCAGCCACGGACCTGTGAATCCCAAGCGCAGACAGGAATTGAAGGCGCTCTTTGCCGGATCAAGCGTCGGGATAGTATATGTAACGGCCTTTATTGATAGACGGACGATGATGAAATATCTCGATGACATCTCCTGGGAAACGGAGGTTTGGATTGCAGAATCCCCGACGCATCTCATTCATTTTAACGGCGAGCGTTTCCTTGGTCCGTATGAAGATTAGACTAGTAGGTGGAGGCTATAGGATACTGAATTTAGCGCCAGATAAAAATAATATAATAGAGAAAAATGATTCAACAATACACTCCACCGGATGACTGATAGCTGTCGACGAGTTTCATAGTTATACGGGTTGTTTGCAGGCACGATTGAGTGCGAGAAAAGGGCGTCCCCCTCTGATTAGAGGGGTGGTTACGAGACTAACCAAAAAATACAAATAGGTTTGAAATGTGAGTCACAACATGAAAAAATCCATCAAGCTCCCGGAAACCGAAGAAGGAACAATTCTATTCAATGTTGACCCCATCATCATCAAGCACCATTACGAAATTGATTACATCCACTCCTATGCGCAGGATTCGCCATTCTTTATTGGCTTAACAAAGAAGAAACTCTTGGGGAGCAGATGCACGAAATGCAATTATTCCTATGCCACACCCAGGGGTCATTGCATGGAGTGCGGGGAAAAGACTGATTGGTTTGAGCTTCCCTTAGAAGGAAAGGTTCATACCTTTACCACATGCTATTTTGGCAGTGAGGCATTTTTAAAAGAAACACCATTCACCTTGATTCTTGTAGAATTTGAAGGCGTAAACACCCTTTTTCTTTCAAGGCTTGTTGGCGCAGAGCCTGATGTGGTAAATATCGGGATGAGGGTAAAGGCAAGGTTTTTAAGGAACTGTAAGTTCAAACCAACAGATGTATATTTTATGCCAGCATAAAGATGAGAAAACCACTTTGGGCACCTTCAACAGAACGTATAAAACAGGCAAATATTACTCAATTCATCAGCTTTGTCAATAAAAGGCATGGCCTTGCAGTAAGCTCATATGATGATCTGTATAAATGGTCAATTGAAAGCATAGAGGATTTTTGGGGAGCATTTTGGGAGTTTGCGGAGATAAAGGCCACACAAAAATATGATGCTGTCATTGACGATTTAAAAAGGTTTCCTGGCGCACGGTGGTTTCCTGGCGCACAATTAAATTTTGCTGAAAACCTCCTAAAATATCGAGATGACCATACAGCCATTGTATTCAGGGGTGAAGGGGGAAGGCAAGCCTCGCTTACCTATAGGAAGCTTTACGATTCTGTGGCATCTCTTGCTCAACCGCTCCGCGCAATAGGAATTACGCCAGGAGAACGCATTGCCGCATATATGCCTAACGTTCCGGAGACAGCGGTCTCCATGCTTGCTGCAGCAAGTATGGGTGCCGTATGGTCTTCCTGCGGAACAGAACTTGGTCCTGTTGCGGTTTTAGAGCGTTTGGGTCAGATTCAACCCAAGGTTTTATTCACGGTTGATGGATATTTCTACAAAGGAAAGACCTTTAATATTTTGCCGAATGTTGAGAAGATTGCGAGTGGAATACCTTCGCTTACAAAGACAATTGTAATTCCCTATATTGAAGAAAGGCCTGACATCAGCCATATCCCGAATTCTGTGCTTTATAATGATTTCATATCTCAGGAGAAACCGCGTGAGATTCAGTTTCAACAGCTTCCCTTTGAGCATCCTGTGTATATCATGTTCTCTTCAGGGACAACAGGTAAACCAAAGTGCATGGTTCAGGGCGCTGGCGGCATATTGATTAATCACCTGAAAGAGCTGATACTGCACACTGATTTAAAACGCACAGACAGGATTACCTATATAACAACCCCAAGCTGGATGATGTGGAACTGGCTCATAAGCTCCCTATCTGTAGGAGCTACAGTGGTATTATACGATGGAAATCCAGTTTATCCTGACTGGGGCGCTATGTGGAAATTAGTTCAGGATGAAAAGATAACAATCTTAGGTTGCAGCGCCAGTTATATCACTTACCTGAGGAGTATCGCTGCTCAACCAGGAAAGATGTACGATGTATCGTCACTGCGGGAGATATCCCAGACCGGTTCTCCTCTTTCGAGCGAAGGATTTGAATATGTGTATCAGGAAATCAAAGGGGATTTACATTTTAATTCTATCTCTGGCGGCACAGACATAAATGGCTGTTTTGCGATAGGTACTTCTATCCAGCCTGTGCATGCAGGTGAGCTTCAGGGTCCTGCCTTAGGAATGAGGGTGAAGGCGTATGATGAAAGAGGCAGGTCAGTTGTTGACAGCGAGGGAGAACTTGTCTGTGAGGCCCCATCACCATCCATGCCTATTTATTTCTGGGGAGACCCTGATGGGAAAAAATATCAAGAGGCCTATTTCAGCGTTTATCCCAATGTCTGGCGGCATGGGGATTGGATTATCATTCATAGCGATACTGGTGGAATATCCTTTTTAGGACGCTCTGATTTCACCCTAAAACCTTCTGGGGTGCGCATTGGTTCAGCTGAGATATATAATGTACTGGAAAAGGTTGAAGGTATAGCAGACGGCCTTGTTGTGGGGCAGGCTTGGAAGGGTGACGAGCGTGTTATCCTTTTTATCAAGCCTGTGCCGGGTTCTCATGTAACCGAGGATTTGAAAGATAAGATTAAAAAGAGATTGCGTGATGAGGCATCTCCAAGGCATGTGCCAGCATTAATCATAGAGGTGACAGATATCCCGTATACCTTCAACATGAAAAAGGTTGAGAGTGCGGTCTCGAATATAATCCATGGTAGACCGGTCATAAACAGGGATGCCATAGTGAACCCTGAGGCGCTGGATTTTTTTGAAAAGATACGATATGAACTGCAGAAGGAATAGGATATAAAGCACTAAATGCCACATGTCAAATGACAAGGTTCAAATAAAACTCAAATTTCAAAATCCAGATGCCAAACAATTCTTTTTGACATTGGAATTTTGAATTTGATTTGACATTTGAACTTTGATATTGGAGCTTCTAATGAAAGACATCTCCTTTTTCTTCAATCCAAAATCGATTGCCGTTATTGGTGCTTCGCCTATTCATGGTAAGCTTTCGAATGCAATCATCCGGCAATTGAGAACGATGGAGTATCCCGGCACAGTATATCCTGTAAATCCAAAATATAAATATATTGATAGTATGGAGTGCTATGCATCCTTAACTGCAATAAAAGAGGATGTGGATGTGGTGATCCTTTGCATACCAGCACCAGGGGTTTTAGATGCCATGGAGGATGTTGTTAAAAAGAGGGTCAAGGGCGCAATTATTGTAAGCGCTGGTTTTAAGGAGATGGGCAACGAGGGGAGGATACTGGAAGACAAGATAAGAGAGATTTCCAGAGAGACTGGCATCAGGATTATGGGGCCAAATTGTCTCGGCGTGTTTGACAATATCTCTAAGGTAGACACATTCTTTATCTTACGGGAGAGGATAAAGAGACCGCAGGTTGGGGGATTGACCATCCTTTCACAGAGCGGTTCTTTTGCTGGAACTATCATGGATACGTTGGCAGCAGAAGGGCTCGGGGTTTCAAAGATCGTGAATTACGGCAACAGGGTGGATGTGGGAGAGTCAGATTGTTTAGAGTATATTACAAATGATGAATCAACAAAGATTGTCGGACTCTATATGGAATCAGTTGATGATGGCAGGAGATTTGTTGAGGTTGCCAAAAAATGTGCGGAGAAAAAACCCGTGTTTGCTATTAAGGTTGGAAAACACGATGCAGGCGCATCTGCTGCACGGTCGCATACAGGCGCCATTGCTGGAAGATATGAAATCTACAGCGCTGCCTTTAAAAAGGCAGGGATAATAGAGATGAAAAGCTACAGCGAATTTCTGGATGCATGTAAGATATTAAGTAAGCATCAGACTACTGATGGGAAAAGGGTTTTGATAATAACTGACGGCGGTGGCATGGGTGTAAGTGTTGCTGATGTATGCGATGAGATGGGGCTTGAGGTCAATGAACCATCTGATGGTCTCAAGAATATTCTTGCTCAGAAGCTTCCGCCATTTTGCGCATTCGTGAACCCCATAGACCTTACTGGCAGCGCAACAGATAGTGACTATGTGACAGCGCTTAAACAAGGGATGGCTGAATATGATGTGGCTATTGTTATGGCATTGTGGGGGCCGCCTGGTCTTACCGATAAGCTCATTCAGATGCTATCAGATGCCTCAAGGGAATTGAATAAACCAGTGATAATCTGTAGTCCCGGAGGGGAATACACCCAGAAGAGAAATAAGATGTTTGCTGATAAAGGGCTGCCTGTATTTGCGCGCCCAGAGGATGCAGCAAGGGCAGCAGCGATTTTAGCAAAGGTGTAAATATGGAGCAAGCCGACCATGTCGGCGTAAACGGCAACATGGTTGCCTTGGTCCAAAATAGGAGGTTTTTATGGCAGACGAACATGTTGAGAGTATGCTGAAGGTTGAGGAGGTGTTTCAGCCTTCAAAGGATGTTATTGAAAGGGCATGGGTAAAAGATTATGAAAAGGTCTACAAGCAATCTATCGAGAATCCAGAGAAATTCTGGGGAGAGATTGCAAAAGAGCTTGAATGGTTCGAGCCGTGGAAGAAGGTTTTAAAATGGGAGCAGCCATGGATTGGAGGGGCAAGTTGGTTTGTCGGCGCAAAGTGCAATATTGCACATAACTGTCTTGACAGGCATGTAAAAACATGGAGGAGGAACAAGGCAGCAATCATCTGGGTTGGCGAGGATGGTTCTGAAAAGGTTATTACCTACAATGAATTGCTGAGAGAGGTAAATAAGGCAGCAAATGTACTTGCGTCCCTTGGCGTTAGAAAAGGAGACAGGGTAACAATATATCTTCCGAGGATACCTGAGCAGATTATAGCAATGCTTGCATGCGCAAGACTTGGCGCAATTCACAGCCTTGTGTATTCAGGCTTTAGCGCAGCAGCGCTCCAGAGCAGAATCCATGATGCTGAATCAAAGGTCGTCATAACTGCTGACTGTGGTTATCAAAGGGCAAAGTGCATTCAGCTTAAAAATATTGTTGACGAGGCAGTTAAGAACTGCCCGTCGGTATCAAATGTGGTTGTTGTGAGAAGGGCAGAGCCAAAGATAGAACTCAATCCCCCCTCACCCCCCTTTGAAAAAGGGGGGGCTGGGGGGATTTATATTGACTGGCATGAGGCAATGGCAAAGGCATCACAGAAATTTGAGGCTGCAAAAATGGATGCCGAAGACCCGTTGTTTACACTCTACACATCAGGAACAACAGGAAAGCCAAAGGGCGTGCTTCATGTTCACGGCGGTTATATGGTCGGAACATACATTACAACAAAATGGGTCTTTGATTTAAAGGATGAGGATATCATGTTCTGCACAGCAGACCCGGGGTGGGTTACCGGACATAGCTACATTGTGTATGGTCCTCTGCTCAATGGCGCTACAATCCTCTTTGCAGAGGGTGCGCCTGATTACCCTGACCCAGGCAGGTGGTGGGGTCTTATAGAGAAATACGGCGTTAATATATTCTATACAACGCCGACAGCCATACGGCTTCTTATGAAATACGGCGATGACTGGCCTCAGAAATACGACCTCTCAAGCCTTAAGATTCTTGGCTCAGTCGGAGAGCCGATAAATCCTGAGGCGTGGCTCTGGTATAGAAAGGTTACCGGAAATAAACTTCCGATAATGGACACATGGTGGCAGACAGAGACAGGCATGATACTGGTAACACCTCTGCCGTGCATGAAGTTAAAGCCCGGCTCTGCTGCAAGGCCGTTTCCCGGCATTGAGCCTGCAATTGTTGACAGAAATGGAAACCCTCTGCCGGCAAATGAGGGCGGATTTATGACAATAAAAAAACCCTGGCCTGCAATGATGAAAACGATATACAAAGACCCTGAAAGGTATGCGCAATATTGGAAAACCATAGACAATGTTTATCTGGCAGGGGACATGGCACGACAGGATGAAGACGGCTATTTCTTTTTTATGGGAAGGGCTGATGATGTTATCAAGGTTTCCGGCTACAGGCTCGGCACAGCAGAGATAGAGAGCGCCATTGTATCGCACTATGCTGTTGCAGAGTCTGCGTGCATAGGAAAGCCCGATGCATTGAAGGGAGAAATCATAAAGGCATTTGTGATATTGAAGCAGGGATACAAACCATCGGACTCCCTTTTGGATGAAATCAAAAAGCAGGTAAGAAAAGAACTTGGACCAATTGCCATTCCCTCTGAAATTGAATTTACAGAATGGCTTCCCAAGACAAGGAGCGGAAAAATCATGCGAAGGGTATTGAAGGCAAAGGAGCTTGGGGTGGAGCCGGGGGATATTTCAACGCTTGAGGAATAAGTAGTTGACGCTGAAAAATGCCCATCTGCGGCGTTGTCGCTTCGGCTTCTTCGCTCAACATACTACAAAAGTATGCCTCCCCCCGATTGAATCTGTCGGGGGCTTGCTCCACCTTGCATCTATGCAATTTTTGAGCGTCAACTGATAGAGGCAATACCAAGATAAACCCAGAGTTTCTCCCTCTCCACTTGCGGGAGAGGGCAGGGTGAGGGGTAAAAGGGTTCTAACATGAAACATATCCTTACAATCATTAGTCGTGTATGTCATTGCGAAGCCGATGGACATCGGCTGAAGCAATCTCTGTTTTGGGCAGCAATAAGGGGACTGTCCCAGAATTACGGGCGAAGCCGTAGATTCGGGACTGTCCCCGTATCCGAGTAGATGCAGAGGTGTAATATGAGGCATATTTTAATTATCACAGCCTTGCTTTTGTTTTATCCTTTGCAGGGTTTTGCAGAAGTTAAAGAGATTATTTCTGAAGGCACATAATATGGGCGATGGAGAGACACCGATGGGATAAAGGGTTGCGTCCCCTTTATCCACGTCAGTCCGCCGGTAAGGAGACTATAGTATTGGCACCTCAGGATAGGTATTCACTTAAAAAAATAATACACATTATCGATGTCTGCTTGAGGGATATTGACTACCTGACTGCCCTTTACTCAATCTTCGGTATTACAACTGATGAAATTTCTGGTCATTTGAGTCTTAGAGAAAGTATGCTTGAATGGCGTAATAAACTTCAAAGAATAAATATGATTGAAAAAGGGCATGGAACGTGGAAAGGATTTGATTCTACTAAAGCCGAGGCCCTTTTTCCCGCCCACTTGCAAGTCTATGAAACTGTAAGAGAACTTAAAGAACAATGGAATAGTGGGCCTCCAAAAGTGCTTTGTTCTGAAAAGGCGTTGCTTGATCTGGCATCAAAAATAAGAAAAGAGGGTTCTGCTCTTCTTTATAAAAATGACATTGCCAAATTCTTTGATTTTTCGGAAGTGTTCACTCTATGGCATCAAGTACCTGACTACACTTTGTTCGTAATTGGAAGCGGTATATTTTTATCCTCACCTGAATTTGATCTTTTTGATGCTATGGGCTGGTTCCATGATGAAGCGGTGCGAACCAGGCAGGAATTGCTTCAATATAAAGAAAAAGATGGCACCTCCGAATTTAAGGAAGAAGTATATAGTAAATTATTCGCCATCCATCATATAAATTGCAGGCAAAGAAGTAAAAGGGGTCAAATCTTTCAATTTGACAAAGTAAAGGGAGGTAAGAGACGCTATATGAATTGTCAAAACAAAAGATTTGACCCCAAGACCCCCCCAAGACCCCCACAAGACCCCAAGACCCCCACTTCTTTCCATACCCTCCATAGGTGTCTTTCTTTAAATTCCTTCCCATCTGCCGTCAGTTGTGCTAAATTCTGCATTAGGCTATTCCTCCTTTTCTTTATTATCCTCGTCGGGATTTTATTTTGAT
>Ga0209212_1003046_pt1 | contig 22752 bp, 17 predicted proteins | sample RifGroC2_FD_183996 | JGI IMG/M metagenome (GOLD analysis project Ga0209212, IMG submission 183996) | Groundwater microbial communities from Rifle, Colorado, USA - Groundwater C2 (SPAdes) (version 2) | ecosystem: Environmental > Aquatic > Deep subsurface > Groundwater | place: Rifle, Colorado... | reverse complement strand
CGAACGCTAAACCCGGACCTGTCCTCAACCACGGATGCGGTTGAGTAAATTTATATCCCATGGTTCTATTCATCTCACCGTCTACCTGATTCCAATAATAGAATTTTGGTGATTCAAAGCGCCATAACCGGATGAAGTTATGATTTTGGAGCTTAAGAAATTCAAGATATTTTGTAAAATCAAAAACAGGTGGCGGATCAGTATCTCCAGTTGTAAAGAATGTTCCATCCTGCAAGGTATTCCAGGTATGTGAACCTGTTAGGTAAATTACTTTACCACTGTTGTCTGTGAAGTATCGGGGATTTTCCGGATGAACGCGAAGGACTCCATTTATTGAATTTTTATCATTTTGGCCTAAAACTGCTGGGGTTTTTAAGGAACAAAAAGTATTAGTCCCAAGGATCAATCCAGCTGAGGCAACTGCACTTTTTGCAATGAACTCTCTCCTTGTGTTTGTCTCTTTTTTCATCTTTGTAAAATTTTACTTATTTAATATATACTTTCATTAGTGTCCACTAAAAATTAAATATCGTTCTTTGAAATCTTGAATACATCTAGGTTGTAGCGTTTTTTGATTGCGTGACGATTTGAATTGAAATTGTGGTTTTAGCTTTGTGAAAAGCCAAATACCATGAATCAAGGCAAATTTATCTTTGCTCAACTAACAGATTTTCTACCACAACGAGTATTTGATTGATTAGTAATCAAATACAATGGTAATAAGCATGTTAGGCACTTCTCTTGTTGGAATCAACTCCTCAGCATGATCTTCGGTCAATTGACCGGAAGAGACAGCCTGAGGGACCTGATGATTAGTATCGAACCTCATAAGCCCAAGTATTATCATCTTGGATTTGGTAAGGGTACCTCGAGGTCCAATTTTGCCAATGCCAACGAGAAACGTGATTGCAAAATCTATGAAGAGTATGCCTTCTATCTGATTGATCTGGCAAGAAAATCTTCCATTGTGGACCAAGATTTTCAGCTGAACTTTGATGGAAACATATATGCCTTCGATTTTACAACCATTGATCTGTGCTTAAGTGTATTCTGGTGGGCCAAGTTCCGTACGACAAAGGGTGGGATCAAACTTCATACACTTTATGATGTTAAAACCTCAATTCCTGCGTTTATCCATGTATCTACCGCTTCAGTATATGATGTAAATGCCTTGGAGCTATTATATTATGAACCAGGTGGTTATTACATCTTTGATCTGGGATACGTAGATTATAAACGGCTTTTTAGAATATACCAGAGTTCTGCTTTCTTCGTGGTCAGAGCGAAAGACAATCTTCAGTTCAGAAGAATGTACTCCAACAAAGTCAATAAGAAAACGGAGTATTACTGGACCAGATCGGCAAATTAACTGGATTTTATGTCTTAAAAGATTATCCGGAAAAGCTTCGACAACATATCAAATTTTACGACGAAGAAACGGATAATGATCTCGAGTTTTTATCCAACAGTTTTGACATAAGTGCAGAGGAAATTGCTCAACTTTATAAATATCGATGGAAGGTGGAACTATTTTTCAATTGGATAAAACAGCACTTGAAAGTTAAATCATTTTGGGGAACGACTCTGAATGCAGTGAAAATCCAAGTCTATTCGGCAATAATTGCCTACTGCCTGGGTGCATTGGTTCGTAACAAATTGAAAGTTGACCGTTCAATCTACGAAATATTGCAAATATTGAGCATATCTCTACTAGACAAAACGCCTCTAAATGAGCTGCTTACAAATCAGAATTACAAAGATGTCAAAGAACTATATGATAAACAACTGAAAATCAGTTGGTATTAATCGGACACTAATGTAGTATTACTTTTTTCATGGTAACTTAAATTTATTAATTAATGTTCCGCAAGTAGTTTATTTTGCTGTTTGATAGTGTTATACAAAACAGCTTTTTACTCATCTTATTGTTTTTCAATTCTCTAAAGTTCCCATTTTCAGTTATGCTGCTGTTTGAGACTGAGCCTTTATCGGAAGTAATGGTCCAATTCTTTAAAAAGGCGATCCCCAAATTAAGCAGAACCGCTTTTTCCCCTTACCAACTAACCTTAACCCTGTAAAACATATTGCGTCTTATATAACATAAAGTAATATACCCGCTTATGACTGAATACACCTATCAGCGAAATGAAGAAAATGTAAACTAATTGATAAACGACTAATTGGTGTCTGTCCATAATGTACCCCATTTTGTTAATAATCGCTAGAGGAAAGCTGGAAATTGTCTCCTGCAATAAAATTGAAGGCGAGGTTTATGCTACGCCGGCAGTTACAGATAACAAAATGCTTATAAGAACAGCGACTCACCTGTATTGTATTGGAACCAAATAATTCAATAAGGTTTAAACATTTGCTCATAATGCGGCATCGGATCGAAAATGCCTCCTGCTGAATCATAAAAATCCTTATCTAGTTCATATACACCCTTTCTGACATCAATCCATCGTCCGTCCTTCCTGGGATGATAACTCTTCATGGTCCCCCAGTTTTTATAATTCTGATGTCCGTTGCTTTCAACCAGACCCAGATTACCTATACCGGGGAATGACGCAAGCCTTGCAGCTACATTCTTGTTCCATTCAATCAGTATCGGGTTCACAGTCAGATCAGCACAAAAGCAGGGGATTTCTTTTTCATACGCAGCCTGGGCAATCTTCATGGTCATGCTGAGTGTTTTGGCAATTGCTTTAAGAGCTATTGCCTTGTATCCCATTTCAATACGCCTCATAGCATCTTCAACAGTATGCGCACTCTCGTCTGCAGCCAGACGAACAGGAATATCATGAACGTCTATTTCAGCCTCTTCCGGAAATGGTTCTTCAATAATTGCAATCTGGTCAAGTACTCCTATCTTCTTAGCATGATCAAGAAGCCTCAGCAAAGTATTTTTTGATTCGTACCGGCCATTAGCGTCGAAGTAATAGGGAAGCTTACCGTTTTTTGAATATGAGGTATTAACATTCCCTATCGCCTGATGGATCGCTGATAGCCTGGCCTTATCCTTTTCAAGCATCTCCTCCTGTGTTCCAGGCTGCCCGATTTTTATCTTCATGAAGAAATACCCCTGATCGATGGCAGTTTTGATCTCGTCAATAGGTATTGTATAGGCCATTAGAGGTATTCCTGCCACCTTGTTGTGCCTGTGTGACAGGGCAGGTTTATAGGCAGAAGGTATCAGATTATCAAAAGTCTTAATATTATTCTCTTTTGCGAATAAAATCCATGCAGCATTATCGGGTCCCACAAGTGCATTAAGAGCAAATGTCTTACGAAGTGCCGGATTGGCAGTTATCTTCTTTCCGTATTCATATATCTCAGGATATAAGGAATCGAGCAATTCCACAGGTGATACAAATGACTGTCCGTTAATCATCTGCATTGCCCTTTCGGTCATGGCATACATCAGTGAGTTGCCTCCGCTTTCAGAATGGGCCGCAAAAACACTTGCATCTGACCAGAGTACACTCTGAGAACAGAGACCAATTGAATGGTTACCCGATTCACTCTGCATGTATGCTATTGACTGCCATATCTCGCTCATATAGCCTCCTTTAAAACCAAATGGCCGTATAAGCGGTTCCCTTTCAAAATTGGCACTTACTCCGCTGATCTTGATTTTCTTTGGAAGCAGGTGCGGTTCTGTTGAGCAGGCAATATTCAAAGGACTGATAAGAACTGCAGCCATGGTTTCAGATACTCTTGATATAAACTCTCTCCTGTTATGCATTTCATTTAATTAAAGTTTCCAGGGACTGCGGTACTCATACTGCAGCATGCTGTTTGCCAGATCACTGTTTGTAAACTTCTCTTTATCAGCATCCCATAACAATCGTTGTTGTACCACAACAGCAATATTTGCAAGGTGGGCAAAAGATGTTGACCTGTGTCCTTCTTCCAGTGTACAATAAGGCTGTTTCCTTGATTTTATTGAATCGAGGAAATTCCTGATAAGTCCGAAAGTACTATCGGCACTGCTGCCATCATCAAGTACCTGGCTTGGATTCCTGAACTCCTCCTCCTCAAACTGTTTACTCCACTTCTGGAACTGGCCTGCTGAGGAAGGGATTACCTTGTAACCTCTTTCGTTGGCATAAACATTGCCTTTTGTGCCCCTCAGTTCAAGCTCACCATATGGAAATATATCACCGCCGGTAGCCTCATATATCCCGAATGAGATTAACTTCTTTGATGCAAATTCAAATGTAACTTGCATGGTATCAGCAATATCAGCATCATGATCAAGTACATATTTGCCGCCATTGGCAGTTATTGCAAGGGGCGCTCTCTCTCCCATAAGCCACCGTATGGCATCCATATAGTGAACACCCCAATTGCCCATCTGGCTTGAATACTGACTCCACCAGCGAAACATATATGGAGCAATGTTATACTGATAAGGGCGGTATTCCCTCGGACCCAGCCACATATTCCAGTCGAAATCCTTTGGAGGCTGTTCGGGCTTAAGTTTCCCAATACCATCAGGTGACATATTGCTGATTCGGGCAGCCCTACCGACAGAAACCCTGCCTATTTTTCCTTCAGATATCTCTCTGGCAAGTTTCTGGAATACCACGTTAGCCCTCCTGTTGAGTCCAACAGCCACAATGCAGCCACTATTCTCCGCAGCTTCAACCATCTTCCTTCCTTCAACAAGAGTGTTGGTAAGCGGTTTCTCTACATAAACATCCTTTCCTGCCTTTACCGCATCTATAACATGCAAAGCATGCCAGTGATCTGGTGTTGCTATACATACAGCATCGATGTTCTTATCCTGCAGTAATTTTCGATAATCTCTGTAAAGCACCGGTTTTACATGGAACTTCTCTCCCATTTTTGGTATCTGTCCCGGCATTACAGCGAGGTACCTTGGATCAACTTTGTTTCTGTCGCGGAGGAGATATGGTTCGTAGATGTCACAAAGTGCTGCCACCTCCTGATCAGGCTGATCCATGAATAGTTTGAGTAGCTGAGATCCGCGGCTACCAATTCCGATAAAGCCCATTCTGATCTTATCGTTGGCACCTAATATACGATTATAGCTGGCTGCGCTCAGGGATGTTACTCCCAGCGATATTCCGGCCGTTACAATTCCGGTCCGACCGATGAATTGGCGGCGGGTTGATTTGGTTAGGTTATTCATGATCGAAAAAATATTTTTCTTAAAACCCTCTTACTTCATATTAAACTTAACAATTCCACCCTTCTTTCATTAAGTACCTTTGCATTTAGAGTGCAGATAAGAATAATTTTCAGCACTGACTTTGTGGTCTTCAAATGTTTTGAAATCAAACTCCTTCATGATATCCTTAATCTGAACATCAGGCGAAAGGCTTTCAATAATTGACCAATTCTCCTCATGGAAATTTCTGATTTTAACTTTCCTTCCATATTTTGATTTTACTTCATTAAAGCGATCCCTGTAAGGATAGCTGTGCAGGAAGGCTTTTTCGAGATTTACCGGGGCACAATAAAGGTTTGTATCCCAATCAGCACCCGTTTGAGCGATAACTTCCCCTGTTATATCGCAAAGTTTTGATAAACTGTTTCGAGTGCTTGAAGCAACAACGCAGTGATTCTGCCATGCTTTTCCATTAACTTGGATTCCTCCAGGGAATGCTGATGGGAAGAAAATTATTTCAGCACCTTGCTTCCTATACATAGTCCATCCCTCATCCCAAAGGATATCAAAACAAATCTGAACGCCAATTTTGCCAAAATCGGTATTAATTACAGGTTGAAATAAATCACCGGGAGTTAATCCGATATCCATTTCATATTCTGTTAAAAAAATTTTATCATAAACACCTGCTCTATTACCATTTCGGTCAAAAACTACTGCTGAATTAAAAGCTTTTTTATCTCTTGACATAACAACTGAACAAATCGTATAACAATTATTCTGTTTTGAAAAGTCTGAGAATTTCTCTAAAACAGGCATGGTAGTTTCAACCTGCTCTGTCAGTGTGTAGCGTTTTGTCAAATGTGAGTGTGCAAAAACCTCAGGAAGACATACAACATCGGGTTTATAAGGTTCCAGACCCTTAAGTATCTCCAGAACCTTTTGAGTCATTTTTTCTGGGGTTTCTGCATACACATACGCCTGAGAAAGACCAGCGATCCAAACTTCTCGAGGGAGTCTTGCACTAACCGCTTCTGAAAGATAATTTCCAGCTAAACCAATTGATGCGATCGATGCTACACCAGTAACAGCTGTTCTATCAAGAAATTCCCGGCGAGAAATTTGTTTTTTTTTCATTTATTATTAAGATTTTAAGAATCATTAACTTTAAGATATTATATCAGGAGTGTCCGATTTGCTTCTTACATTCTAATCCCACCCCGGATTTTGTGTAATGTTTTTATTTTGTGAAATAGCAGAAAGCTGAATAGGCCATAAATAATGTTTGCTCTCATCAAATACGGGATTATCCCATGTAGTTCCTTTGTAAATATCAATATAAGGAACTCCAGTAAGTGGATTAGCAGATGTTTTCATAGTAACCTTGCCATTTGGATCATATTTAGCCTTAGCCGCATCATCCCATCTCATTCCAAATGAACGGGTCTCTAATTTCTTACCTTGCTTCCATCGCCTAAGGTCATCGTATCGGAATCCTTCAAAACATAATTCAATCCTGCGTTCACGCCTTATTTCAACAATTAAAGGTGAAACACCGTCACTTGAATATCGCGGATCAACCGGAATATTATTCAAGTCCATGTGTATCATCCCTACCCTGTCACGTAACTTGTTGATACTTTTATTCAGATCAGCCTGGGTGATTGTACCTAATTCAGCTTTAGCTTCTGCAAAGTTCAATAACGCTTCTCCAAAGCGTAAAATAATGCACGGGGTTACACCAACATTCCATGCATCTTCATATAAATCAGCATTATAGTATTTAATAATATGGTATCCTGTTGGATTAGTCATGTACACACCAACCATCCCTGGCAACCTTGGATACTCATAATCATAAGACTTTCCATAGAAGTAATATTCCTGATCAGCCGGATGTAATACAGTTTGTCTCAACCTGGGATCCCGATTTTCAAAAATATCCTCATAAACTGCATCTCCTTTATAAAGTGGAGAAAGAGTAATTGGTAATCCGTCAGAACATAAGAAATCTTCCACAAGATCTTTGGTTGCACCACCTGCCTCCCTTGTGGTCATTATCATTTGGTTGTTGATGTGTATCCCCGATGCATATTTTATCCAATAAAGAATCTCGGAGTTTCCTGAAAGATCTTTCACAGCATGAAATTTTTTATAATCATGTAAAGGATCGCCGGTAGAGTACAAACTATACGGACCCTTCTCAATAAGTTCCTGCGCCGCATCTGCAGCTGCCTGAAGCCATTGATCTGGATTTGTCCCACCATGATATTTTCTCCATGTTCCTTCAAAAAGGCAACACCTTGATTTCACAAGCAAAGCCGCCCACCTGTTCAATCTTCCAGGTGCATTACCATCACCCCAATTATCAGGTAAATACTCACAAGCAAAATCCAAATCAGCTAGAACATTTTCCATCACTTCTTCTCTTGGTGTTCTGGCTGCATACAATTCCTCCGAATCGATATTTAATTCATGATCTAGCCAGGGGACATTGCCATATCGTTTTACTTTGTCAAAATAAAACCATCCTCTGAATAAACGTGCTTCAGCGATATACTTATTGATAATTTTTTGATTAGCATTAGCCTTTTCATAATTTGCAAGCCCCACGTTACATGCTCTAACAAAATTCCAGCCTCCATATCCGAACCATTCTATTGAAGAAGGTACAGGATGTTTACCTGCCCTTTTAAGCAGGATATTTGGTCCCATACTAGCATACAATGTTGCCTGATTATCAGAATAATTATCATGCCACCAGGCGCTTCTTTGATAGCCATTATTATTAAACACCAACCAGAAGGAAATTGAATTTCCATCCTTTGCTAAATTATAAAGGCTATTATTGTAAACCTTCAGGTCACTTTCTGATCCCCAAAAAGTATTATTACTTACTTCATCCAGGGGATATCTTTCAAGGAAATCATCATTGCAGCTAAAGAAAAAAGTTGCAGCAAAAAGTATAAATCCTGTTTTAAGAATATTTTTTTTCATGTTGTCTCATTAAAAGTTAATTAAAACGATACTTTGATCCCAAGAGAATTGATACGTTGCATCCAATACTCCTGTGTAACAGTTGTAATGTTTTCCGGATCTAATGGTTTGTGCATTTTGGTATACTCCCATAAATTCATGCCCGAAAAATAAACTTGTGCCTGGTCAATCCTGATTTTGCTGATCCATTGCTGAGGAAGGTTATAGTTTAATGTGAGATTCTTTAACCGGATATAAGCAGCATTCTGAACATAACGAGATTGAGGTGCGTAGTTTTTAGTATTGTTGGCAGCGATATGCAAAGCAGGGAAATAAGCATCACGATTATCTTCAGTCCAGGATTCTGTAATATAATAATTTTCAATCAAACCTTCTGATATCCCTGGATAAAAGCAATTCCAGCCGACTGCTGCCGGCAGGTAATCTCTGAATAAACCCTGAAAAAATACATTTAATGTCCAGTTTTTGTAACTCACACTAGGCATAATCCCAAAGGAATAACGGGCTGAAGTATTACCGATAATTCGACGATCACCCGGATCAGCAAGAGTCTGGCTTCCTGCATTAACTTTACCATCATTATTAAGGTCAGCATACTTAATATCACCAATTCGCCAGTTAGCTCCTAACTGAGATTGATTCGCATGGGTAGAAACCTCTTCTGGGGTTTGGAAAATTCCTTCTGTGACATATCCCCAGATTTCACCAAGTTTCATCCCTACATAATATTGCGAAAGTGATCCATTTGGATTTTCGAATTTGGTAATTTCAGCATGATTATCTGATAAGTTAATATTAACTCCATAATGCCAATTTTGTCCAATCGTATTTCGCCAGTTTACTGATAATTCCCAGCCGCTTGTCCGTAAGTCGGCGGCATTTGATGCTGGACCTGTTGTGCCTAGTACGTCAGGATATAAAACACTCATTAACATATCTTTTGTATCCCTTATATAGGCATCTGCTGAAATATCTAACTTTCCATTAAAAAGTGTTATATCAAGACCAATGTTTTGAGTTACGACTTTTTCCCAGGTTAAAGTGGGGCTAACTAAACCAGATGCAGAAACATAAGGCATTTGCCCGGAACCCAATGTAAACCAAGCCAATCCTGTTCCCATTGAGGCAATGTAGGGATAATAACTACCTACTGATTGGTTACCTAACTGACCATATGATGCTCGAACTTTCAGATTATCCAACCAGCTCGCTGTTCCAGCCATGAATGATTCTTTGGATATTCTCCAACCTAAAGAAACTGAAGGGAAGAATCCAAAACGGCTTTCTTTGGGAAATCGAGATGTGCCATCATACCGACCATTGGTTTCTATGAGGTACTTATCCTTATAAATATAATTCAAACGGTAAAATACTCCACGTAAAGCAAGGTGTGATTTACTTCCATCAACAGTGTGTGAGCCTATTGTCGAATTCAGATCTGTTATTGAAGGAGTAATTAATTGCTTTGCAGATGCCATGATCCATTGATTTAGCCCCCATTCCTGGTTAAATCCTGCCATTGCTTTTATATAATGATTTTCAAACCTTTCAAGAGTATAATCAGCATATGAGTTCAAAACATAATATTGGTTACGGTTATTTTCGTTCTTGATTTGATCATCCCCGCTAAATCCATTGCCAAGGAATGGAACCGTAGAAAGATTGGTTGACTGTATTACTTCAATCTTACTTAATACCTCCTGGTAATTCCTATGATAAGAATTGTATGAAAAATCACCTCTTATTTTAAGTCCTTTTATTGGTGAAATAGTAATCCCCTGAGTAAACCAAGCATCATCTAAATTATAAGTTGTTCTTCCACCGTTTTCCAAATAAGGGAACCAATTTGTTCCACCAAAATACTTACCTATGTATTGAGCAAAATTGTCATGGTCGCCCGGAGCAAGATAATACTCAAGATCCGGGAACTGAATTGCCTGCATTGGTGGAACCCTTACAGTAGAATTAATATTTACATCCCAATTGTAAAAAGTTGGCTTATCATTTATTTGTGAGGTAAATGCAATTTTTTCATCAAAGCTTAACCAGTCGTTAGCTTTAAATTCTGCTTTCATCAAAATATTATACCGTTGGAAAACCTCATTTGCATCTTTGTCATTAATGTAACCATCTTTCTTAAGGTACCCTAAAGAAACATAATAGGTTGTTTTACCAGTTGCTCCACTAATTGAGAAATCATAGTTTTGTTGTGGAGAAGTCTTGGCTATTAACTTGTCTTGATATTTATTGTTCCCATAATAACGTAGCGTCCCGTTAACGACCCCCCATTCATTTTCCTTTGTTGGATTTTCAGACCATCTTTGGAAACCCGCCATATATGCTGCATCGTAGGCAAGTTGACCAGTCGTTCTAAGAGCCATCTTGTTATATGTTGTCGCCCATAAATAGGGATCAGTAACCAAATCAACAAGCCAAATCGGGCTGGATAAAGATTGTTCGACATTTAATGTAACATTTATTTTATCTTTAGTACCCTTTTTTGTTTCAACAAGTATTACTCCAAAAGCTGCACGAGCTCCGTAAACTGCTGCTACAGAGGCATCTTTTAGAACACTTACACTCTCAATGTCTTTTGGATTAATCCTTTCGAGTGACATAGGTATTCCATCAACCAGGATAAGCGGGCTTCCACCATTTATTGATTCATATCCCCTGATATTATAATCAGCAACAGTATTTGGATCTCCATTCCTGATATAGATGTTAAGGTTGGGTATTACCCCCTGCAATCCGTGGCCTACTGATGGGATAGGGCGGTTTTCCAGTGTTTTACTGGTTGTGGTACTAACAGCACCTGTCAGGTTAAGCTTTTTCTGTGTACCATACCCGACCACCACCACTTCTTCCAGTTGTGCAACATCGCTTGTAAGAGCAACATCAAGCGTAGTCCGCCCTCCTGATGCAATCTCCTGAGTAATATAACCGATAAAAGAAAATTGCAGAATTGCGGATGCATCGGGTACATTTAAGGTATAGCTGCCATTTACATCGGTTATTGCACCGATAGTAGTTCCCGTTACGACAACATTAACACCAGGTAAAGCTTCTCCTGTTCTTGCATCAGTAACGGTACCTCTTATAGTAACTTGCTGGGGTTGTGACACTTCTGTCAAATAATCCGGAGCAAGAATGATCTTCCGATCAGTGATTGTATACTTCACATCGGTACCGGCAAACAGATTATCAAGTATCACACTGATTAATTGGTCATTTGCAGTGATATTGACTTTACGGTCGGTATCGAGAAGTTTTTCATTATACAGGAAGAAAAACTCGCTTTCCACTTCTATTTTGTCGAGAACATTGACAAGTTCGGTTTCCGAAAAATTGAGTGATAGTCTTGTTTTCTGCGAATAGGCGTCGTTAGCGCGTGCTTGCAGAATTCCGAGAATCATAAGAATAATAGCAATACGCATGGTGAGAAATGTTTTTTTCAGGGAACGGTAAAACAATTCCCCGAAGGGTTTGTTTTTTTTCATAACTTTGTAATGTTTTAAGTTAAAAAATATCTATCAGATGTTTTTTAGGGAAATCGTTAGCGCGGTTTCCTTTTTTATTCCTTTTTTTCAGGGACCATTGATTGTTTTCATGATTTCAGGTTTTAAGGTTAACATTATTATCTCCTCTTGTAGATAGTCACTTCTTCCTTCTTAAAACTCCCGTCAGTCATCATCTCCCGGGGAGATATTTTATAATTTATAGGGGAGGTCATGGCTAAAAGTCTTAGTACATCATCGAGTGTGTCATCCTGGAATGTGGCACGGAATGAATATTTTTCAAGTTCCCTGTCGGCGAGATTAATCTTTACATTATACCACCTTTCAATACGTCTTGCAACTTCGGCCATCGGATCACCCCTGAATACCAGCCTGCCTTCAGTCCATGCGTTATATTTTTCCGGATCAACAACCGCCTTGTGGAGATTCCCGTCCTGAGAAACCAACCTTTCTGAAGGGTATAAGGTCACTACTTCACCTTTTTCAGCCTGGAACTCCACTTTGCCTTCCTGCAGTACCACCTCAATATAGTTTTCTGCCGGATAAGCGCTTAGGTTGAAGCTGGTGCCAAGTACTTTTACCTTTGAATTACCGGCATTGATCTCAAAAGGATGCTTTTCATCTCTGCTTACTTCAAGCCATGCTTCGCCTTCAAGTTTAACCTGCCGATTATTGGTAAACGGAAGTGAATAGCTGAGTCTGGAACCGCTGTTGAGCATGCCGGTAGTACCATCGGGCAGATTGAAAGAAACCCGTGCTGCCATAGGGGCATAGATGGTGGAATTGACCTGCCTGTCGGTTATCATCTTGCCATGATTGCCCAGGTAACTGTAAACCATGCCTCCTGCTATCAGTAATGGTAAAAGTAAAATGGCGGCAGCCTTCATATAAACGTCCACAAGTCTCCTCAAAGGTTTCTGCTTTTTATTAGTCTCATTCTTCCTGATAATATGATGAACCCTGTCCAGAATGGGCAAGAGATTAGCTTCAGAAGGCGAATCACCTGCAAGCATGGTCTTAAAATCTTTGTCGAGTAAATTTCGGAGAGTATAGTTATCCTCCCCGTTTAAAAAAAGGGATTCTACGTATTCTTTTTCGCTGTCATCAGCCTCTCCGTTAATATAGCATTCTATTTTATTAAAATCGTCCTGTTTCAAAAGCGTAGATATTTAACTTGTACTATAACATATATCCATGAATAATTAAAATCTCATACAAAAAATGCATTTTTTTCAAATAACCAGCAACGAGCAACGAGGAACCAGCAACTTAAAAAAACTGACAGGCATTGCAGAAATAGAATTATTTTTAAGACTTGCAAGTACCTGTCAGTACACCCTGCTAACTAACCTCAATCCTAACCCTAACCTTAACTTATATCCACAAGTAAAGGAAGTCTCATATAAAAAATGCATTTCTTCTACATTGGGACACTTTTTTTAATTATTAAGAAGGCAGAAGGCGAAAGTTTATAACCAGGACAAAAGATAAAAGTCGAAGCGGAGCGAAGACCCGAAGCGAAGCGTGGGGTATATTCCCTCAATGAGGGTGTTTCTCATGCGGAAAATGAATTAATTTTTGTCTGATTGAGATTTTTTAAGGATGGGGAAGTTCAACCCCTGGTGAAACCCACATGTTATGAACACACAAACACTTATAAATATAATTTCATTAACAAGTGGATTCTATCATACCTTTAAAATAAAAATTATATTATGATGAAACCCACATGATTGACCACAATCACAAACACGGATGAATATAATTCCAATCATGTGCGGTTCCATCCGACCTTTAAAAATAAATTATATACGGATGAAATCTGGAATTAAGCCAAAAAAGACATAGGTTGCTGAAGTCTTGTTAAAAGCCATAAAGATGATGATTTCTCTATGTGGCAAAGATCTGTTAAACCTATTCAGATTTAAATAATTGTTGCGTGACGTTAATTTATTTCAATCGCATTTTTTACTTTAATCAATTTGCTGTTTTTCGAATACTTTTTTTTCCTGACTTCAAAATCCTTTTCAACAAATTCAATCACACTGTTATCAGGTATTTTGTCAGCCAAATCAGGATTTTCAATGATTTTACGTATCAAATCAAAGGTCAATCCGATATTCCTGCTTACTATTTCTTTATTTGTCATCTTTTTAATTCTTTAAGATATCTTTGTTTATAATATTCCCATTTGTCTTTTATGTCTTGCTCTGCATAAATTGTCGCTGAGTTCAAATCCGAAATGTCAATTGGAGTCTTAATTTTTTCACCCTTTGGTGTTATCATATCCCGATGAAAGAATCCATGCTCAATATCGTATCTTATAATTGCTGTCCATTTATTATCAATCAAACTCTCATATTGAACAATTATGTTAATCAATTCTCCTTTATCAATCTCCAATCGTACTCTCAATCTGTCAAATCCTTCTCTATCCAGAATTTTAAAGAATTCTTTTCGTTTCACTTATCATTTAATTTGTTACAAACTTACATAAAAATCTCATTTATACACAGGCTCTATAAAAATCATATGATTTATAGAGTAAAGATAATGATTAATCAGTATTGTCTGAATTGTTGCAGTGATTTTTTACCTCCTCCGCTCTCCCCGGAACGGGGGACGGGAGGGGGTAAGGTAAAAAACAAGCAGGGATAAGGTAATTACTTTAAAAGAGATACAGGGAGACGAACAACAATAAGGCTAAATCTTCATTGCGTAGTCTGTTTTTGATGAATTTTATGGCTTCTGATATATAATTATCGACGGTTCCCGGGGAAAGCCTTAGCTCTTTTGCAATCTCTTTTGTTGTCTTGCCTTCCTGCCTGCTTTTCATAAAAATCACTTTTTGCCTTTCAGGTAGCTTGTCAACTATCTGCTTCACCCTGTTCAGAACAGACTGATAATCGATACCTTCCTCAATTTCTGATGATGATCCGGAATTTTCGTACAGTGCATCACTGATGAATTTTTGCTGATAATTTCTTTTGCGGAAAAGCTTGCAAATATCGTTGTACGCTATTGTAAAAAGATATGATTTGAATGAAGAGTCTTTTTTCAGGGTTTTATAGTTTTCCCACAGCTTCACAAAAACAGATTGAACAAGTTCTTCTGTCTCATCTTTGTTTTTGAGATATTTTACCCCAAATGCATACAGTCTGCCTGAATACTTCTCATATATCAGGTCAAAAGCTTCCACATCCCCTTTCTGAAGCCTCTTTACCAATTCAATATCATCAGGAATAGTAGTCAAATTTTCTCTATAAGTTTGTAGTAAAGATATCTTTTAAATACCTCCAAACTCAGTCCTTATTATTATTCTACTGAATTTGACATCTCTGTTTAGTATGTTAAATTGAAAATATACACCTGCCGGCTTCCTGTGTTTGTCGAATTGAATCCGATCATTTTTCCGCTTGGGCTCCATCGGCAATGAATATCGCAGCGCCAGTATCCTTCGAATTCCTGAGGTTGTATGTACCTTCCCAGAGGCAGCACTGCTTCAGTTTTCATATCCATCAGATAGATTTTCTGTTCTCTTAATTCCTGTGATGGATAAGTATCGGTTACCATCCATTTCTGATCCGGGGAAAATGTGCCATGTCCGTCATAATCCAGCAAGCCATTGCCAAGCCTTTTATAGTTTTTCTTACCGACAGTGAATAATACATGGGCATATTGTTTTCCTTCATAAGCTGCCGTGATCATAAGCTCATCATCATTCAACCAGTCGTAATGCGAACCACCCCAGTTATCAGGAAAACACCTTTGAAGTCCGGTGCCATCCGAATTTACTGTAAATGAAGATGTTATCCTTCTGTCTTTATCTATCTGCCGCGATAACCAGAAGATCTTTGAACCGTTCCTGCTGAATAATGTGTGGTTGAACCATTCTATTCTGCCTTCTTCAAGAGGGGGGACCAGCTCCTTAATCTGGCTATATGAGACTAATAGTTTTGATTCACCCGACTCCAGATTAATAAGGAACAGGCCATCATCATCAGGAAAAGGAACATCTTTTCGTGAGTCCTGGCCATCACCACCGTAACCATAGTCAGGACGTGTTATCCGTAGTCTTGAAAAGTTAATACTCAGGGCATGGATTCCGTCGGGAGCAACTGCACTTACAGGAAACGGAAGAGTTTTGATCTCTTTTTTCGTATGAACATTCATTATTACCGAAACGGTCTTTCCTTCCCTGAGGTCGTTGAAGATTATAAGGGAATCAGGGGAGGTACCCAGCCAATGGGCCATGCATCCCTGTTGAAAGTTCCATGCCCTGGTGGTTGTGAGGGGAATAAATTCTTTTGATTTAAGGTCGACCAGACCCAGTGTTGCAGAATCATTTTCATCAGGCAGCTTATACCTGATATCAGTCTCCAGTACCGTAACATACTTTTCGGATCTGTCAAACGAGTTAATTCCGTAATAACTGGCGAACAGATGTTCACTGCTGCTGTCAGTGATCATTTCGGGAGAGCTGACATCAGGGAAAAATACCGGTACGGGGCCTGTCTGATCTGACAGACATGAATATAACAGCAATGGCAGTATAATCGGAAATATCTGATTAAGAGTCTTCATATTGTTATTTTTTAGTTTTAAATTTATTTTTAGCCCGCGCTACCTGGGTGACAGCCTCCTTGTGCCTTTCGAGACACGGGGCAAGAGTAGGGCGCCAGGGAGCCGTCATAAAACCTGATAGTCTGGACGGATCTACCACTTTACTGCAATATTCAACAGTTAATTCAAAGTTTTCAGGAACAGAGTGGTTGCTGCCGGTTGGCACCTGGTCATATCCGTTTATTTCCAGATCGTTATAAAGTTTTACGTAAGTTTTATTTGGTTCGGTAAGGGTATCCAGATTAAATCCTGATCCATAGTACCAATTGCTTTGAAGCACCGACTTTGGCATCTTCCTGAAAAACTGATCAGGTTTATGCCAGGCATAATCGGACCATACCCAGGGCCTTATTCCATTCTTCTCAACCTCTCCGATAAGAAAGTAAAGATCGCCCCACCAGAGGTCATTCTGGCGTACAACAACATGATCCTGACGGGTCTGATAGGACGCCAGTTCTTCGTCCATTCCGAGGTGAAAAAAGCGTGGTTTATCAAAGAGGATGGATACCTCTTCAATAAGGTCCTTGCATACACCATAGTAAATATCAGTCGATACCATCCTTGAATAATCCTTTAACCAGATATCATGGGTTGTGGCAAAATTAAGTTTTGGGACAGGTTCCAAACCAAGTTTTCGCATTTTTGCCAGTTCATCTCTCAGTTTTTCGGGTTTCCATGCATTTTTAACAGCTATTTCAGGATGACTTTCATAAATGATCCCGTCACCCAGGTCAATTATTACCATATTCATCCCGGCAGCAGCCATGGCTGTAAGCAGTTCATTCCATACAGGTTCATCAAATGTAAGTTCGTGTCTCAGACCATGGGCCCATTCTCTTGCTTCCTGGCATGTTGTGCATTTGTAGTTCTGATCCCTGTATTTCAGTGGGACTGAGTCCTCCCACATATTATAACTTAAATGAAGAAGGTTTGCCCATATCATGTTCTCAGAGGGCTTCTGCTGTGGCAGGAGGAGATCCGGAACACCGGCAAGAATGCCTGCTGCTGTAACCTGCTTAATAAATTTTCTTCTGTCAGTCATTTGTTATTGTTTTTAGTTATACTCGAATATTCTTTTTTTTTTGCCCTGAGCCATATTGGTAAACCCACCCCTAACCCCATAGCCGTCAACCTAAGTGAAGTTTTGCGGCAGGAAAGTATGGTATAAGTTTCCCCTCCTTTTGAAGGAGAGGTGGCCGCAGTACAATGATAGTTAATACATTGCATAGTTAATATGCGGCCGGGGTGGTTGATTATTAAGTCATGTAAATTCATTTTTTATAATTAAAATTTCCTTATCTCTTTTTCAAAGAAAATTATGAAACGCAAAGCTGTTATCAAAATTTATTACATTATGACTCATAGTCTAATGATATTATTCTTGTCCTCAAACCTTTGTATTTAATAATATACCCATAAGATGTATCTGTCAGGATCAATTTAATCAACCACCCCGGCCGGGAAATGAACCTTGTAAATATCAGATAATCAATCTTCCCGGCCACCCCTCCTTCAAAAGGAGGGGAAACTTTTGTAGCACATTCCTTTAAAGCACAATTCTTAGGTTGACGGCTATGCCCCTAACCCCTCCGATGAGAACTTCCTTACTTCACTTTATCTTTTACCTTGTTATCTTTTACCCACTGCCTGTCGCCTATTCCCATAATTCATTAATATACTTAACTGTTTCCTCAACCAGTTTATATCCTCCTTCAGGTCCCACCAGGTATTTATCAGCGCTGTATCCTCCGCCTTTCGCGGCACGTTCAGTGGGGAGATATCCGCTATGCTGGCATGACAGTTGAACAATGAATGTCAGAACTGATTTGCTGCGTGCTTTTATCATTAGCCCATAGTCGAGGAAGAGCTCAAATGGATTTGTGGCAATCGCTATATCACCGAGCCTTATTATATGGATCTCAGTAGAATTGACATCATCAGTCCTGTAGAAAGGCATTCCTTCAGATACACTGACCGGCAGTTCTATCATTGCCACAGTATGGCGGAATATGACTTTTCCGGAGATGTCTTTCCTGGTAAAAGGCAGAACCTCATCCACCGCCTTAACCATCCTTTCAGCCAATTCCTCCCTTGCCTGTATTCCCTTTCTTCTGAGCATTGTATCCTCAGCTCTCCTGTAAATGTATTCATGATTAGATGGTGTCATGTCTCCGGCTGCTCCTATCTGAAACAGCATGAAGATGTCTTTCCCGTATTTCTTCTTTATTTTCTCCCTGACTTCGTTATAAAAATCTGCCGAGATGAAATTGGTTCCGTCCGTTACCTGGGCCGTGGCTGTTGAATTTATAACCATGCCTGTCAGTTCATGATTCTTATTCCAGAAAAAAAGCATTTCAACCTGATGATTGTCAATGCTTTCATAATGCAAAAAGTCGGCATCACCAACACCGTACATCTTTGCTGAGCTATCAGTCTTGACGCTTCGCCTGTTATGGCTCAGAAACGCGTTGCCAAGTCCCCAGGAAAAAGCGCCGGATTGTCTTTTTTCCCAGGCCCTGATAACTGCTTCAGATACCCTCTCTATAAAGAATCTTTCGTACTCTGATGGAGTCATTACTCCCTTATCATCACTTGTATCGTATAAATCGCCGTATTCATTATCAACCAGGCCGGGAGCAGTGTGAGAATGTGTGGCATTAAGAAAAAGCTTTGAAGCATCAAAATCATTAATTTTTCCTGCTATCGATTCCTGAAGCTTCTTTTGTGTCTGGGCTCTTATACGAAGCAGGTCGCATGAAACCATAATTGCCTGTTCCCTGGATCCATCTTCTTCATACGATTCAATAGCCAGTACGGTAGCTGTTATAGGATCCTGTACCGAAACTGAGATTCTTTTATGCAGTTGACCCACAAGGGCTACTGGCCTTTCTGGCGTGATATCTGCTGAGGCCCATCCGACCAGAAATTTGTCAGGCTGACTATATGCCGGATGATCAGGAAAAAACAGGAATAGTAACAGGAACAATGACATGGTTGTCAGGCAATTTGTCTCTGGTGTTCGCATTACAACAAGGTTTTTAAACGGGATCAAGATATAAGCTTTTCAAGGAATATCCGGGCTTTCAGGGCCTCAGAGTTAATAAATGAGAGATCGCCTTTTGACAGGCATTCTACAATTAATGGCCCTTTCCGGAATCCACCTTTTTTCAGGCGGGCCATTACACCCGCGAAATCGACCATCCCGGTTCCTGGTGTCACATCCACATTTTTTGGCATAAGGAAATCCTTGATACTCATCCCGCATACCAGACCATCAACTTCACCGGCATCATTAACAGGATCAATTCTGCCATCCGAATAGTAGTATATGTTACCCGGATCGTACCATAGCTTAAAACTCTTATGCCCTATACTCTCAATTAAAGGACGGCACTCACGGCCTGTATTGTTAAGCGGTCCATGAGGTTTTACACTTATTATAACTCCTTTGGTGGCAGCATAATCGCAACATTCAGCAATAACTTTGTAGTAATTTTCAACCAGTTCAGGGGCCTCTGCACCAAGCAGCAGCAGATTAGGGCAGTTGCAAATAGCTGAGCTGTCTATCAGGCTAATCAGTCCCTTTATGCCTTCATCAACGGATCTTCCGGCATCGAAGTTACCTCCATGCACTGATGCAATACCAAGACCCCGCGACTTTGCTTCTTCTGTAATTAAGGCTGTACGATCAGGGGTAGTCTTTATTGATATGATCGGTCCGGATTTGTCGGACATGAGTCCCACATAATTAAAACCAGCTTCAGCAATACTGTCAAAGGCGACCCGGTAATCGTGCTGAGCCCATGGCCTGGTGTACGATCCTGATTGCCATGAAGAAGATTTTTTCGCTGAGATAAGGGCCAGGCTGCCTGTAGCGGCCATCATTTTCCCGATAAAGCTACGGCGGTTAATAGTTCTCGTTTTCATATTTTATTTTTAATGAGTATCAGTAATCAATAATAATAATTTAACCAAAGCAGGGAGATTCCTCGCTGACGCTCGGAATGACAGGGTCTTAGGTTGAAGTGGGGAAAAGAAATGGCGATTCGCAGAAAAAATTGGAAAATTCAGATTTAGCTTGCGAATCGCCATTTCTTTTCCCTCTATGACCCCATAATGACCTGTCATCCTGAGCGATAACGAAGGATCCCCCGCATTAAAATTGAAATTTTTATCGAATGCAAATCTAATCACTGCTAAATCTTAATCAATTATTATTCATTACCGATAGTCATATTATTTATTTCAGATTCAAGCTCAACAGGAATATTAAGCCAGAGCTGCTTTAGCCACCCGCATAACATTACCGCCCAGTATCTTTTGTATCTCATTGTCAGTATATCCCATCTGAACCATTCCTACTGTGAATAAGGGAAAATTTGTCCATGATGTACTTTGTTCCATTTCCGGTCTGACCTCAAAAGGTTCAGGTGGCCAAAGGGCTTCCCAGCTCGCTCTTGCTGTGGGAGCAGGTCTGGTAGCCATTTCCTTGATTTTCTTATTTTCCTCAGATACATATTGGGATCGATGAGACACATCCGTTGCAATAGCTACATAGTCAGGACCAAATTTTTTCGCCACATAATCAATATGTTTCATGAAAGCCGCTATATCACCACTACCACCAAGGAAGCGTGGAATAACACAGATCCCGATAAATCCGCCTGTATCGGCAAGGACTCGAATAATTTCATCTGATTTCGAACGAATAACCTTATTTATAGAGGCAGCTACACTATGACTGGCAATTACAGGCTTTGCAGATACCTTAGTTGCGTCAAGGCTTGTCTGCCACCCTGAATGAGAGATATCAACCATTACTCCAACTCTGTTCATCTCTTTCACCACTGCACGCCCGAAATCACTTAATCCTCCATTGGCAGGTTCCCCGCAACCATCTCCAATCATGTTACGACGATTATATGTAAGATGCATCATTCGTATTCCCAGTTGGAAGAAGACTCTTATATACCTTAATTCTTCATTAACTGATACCCAATCATGTGGTAAAGGCACACCGTTTCCGGTGAGATAGAGAACATGTCTGTTGTCTTGCTTTGCCAGTACTACATCATCCGGAGTAACAGCTTTGGAAACAAAATCTCTCATCATATCAGTTGAATAGGTAAAACGGGATAGACGTTTGATAAGAACATCTATTGAATTACTTTCTTCTCCGGCATTCTGTCCGACACATGTTACTCCTGAAGCTTTCCATGCATTTTCGAACTCCTTCCTTTCCCTTTCATTATCAACAAATCGACTCATTATCATATCTTCATTCATATCTTGTATTTCCAGTGCAGATACATTATCATTAATTGCTGCGGCAATTGCAGCTCCGTCAATTGCTGCTCTGGGCATAAAACCATAAGGCTCCCATACCAGAGAGTTTTTGTGCAATTCCAATCCATGCTCCAATTGTGCCTTTGTTGGTTTAAGGATACTCAGGGCAACTTCATAGTCTCTCTTCATCTGAGAAGTCATGTAGAAAGATTCATTTATTTGTTCCATCAGTCTGAGAAGGGGACTACCTTCCAGTTTGACTGATGAGAGGACCGAAAGTCCCAGGGATGTTCCCAGAAACTTACCTCGTGTCATTTTTTTATTTTTCATATGTTCCTCCGGGTTTATTTTATTCAGTTTTCTTCGGGGTGCTTACCTTGTCGACCAGACAAACAATTGATTTATGTGAGATTCCTGTATGTAAACTCAACCCGATCTCACAGGTCCTGCTCGTTGAATACCCGTTTTTAACACTTTCCGGCAACTGGACTTTCAGATCGCGTAATCCGTGTTCATTCAGTTCAGGGTATGAGAATCCGCGGTCGCCTGCAAAACCACAACAATTGGCATCTGCCAAAATTACTTCCCTGGCACATAATCGTGCCAGTTCAGCCAGCTTTGCGTCAAGCCCCATCTTTTTCATACTGCATACAGGAAAAACAGTAATAGTCTCATTAACAGGTACAATTGAGAGGTTTGGAACTATAAATTTCAGAATGAATTCCACCGGCTCGTATAGCTTCAGTCCTGATTTCATGTTTTCTTTCATGGTATAAAGACATGGGCTCATATCGCACAGAACAGGATACTCTCCGTTATGACTTGCTATTAATAATTCTGCCTCAAGCTCCGATGATTTTTTCTCACCTGCCACAGTATAACCTTTGCTCGAGAATGCCATCCCGCAACATAGCTTGTCCATGTTGTCAGGAAAAATTACTTCATAACCTCCCTTAGTGATCAGCTTCACCATTATATCGGAAAGCTGTTTCTCCTTCCGGTATTCAGGTGAATTACCCATCGCCCTGTTTATACAGGAAGGAAAATATACAACTTTATTTTTATTACCGGTTGATAAAGAGTCTTTTATATTAATTTTAGTTGCTCCTGAAGGCATGTATCTGTTCCACGCAGGAATGGTGTTTCCTGAAATCTTTCTTATTCCTCCTGCCATTCCCTTCATGACAGCAG
>Ga0209212_1003045_pt1 | contig 22766 bp, 28 predicted proteins | sample RifGroC2_FD_183996 | JGI IMG/M metagenome (GOLD analysis project Ga0209212, IMG submission 183996) | Groundwater microbial communities from Rifle, Colorado, USA - Groundwater C2 (SPAdes) (version 2) | ecosystem: Environmental > Aquatic > Deep subsurface > Groundwater | place: Rifle, Colorado... | reverse complement strand
GAAGGGCAAGGGGGTCAGGTCTACTTTGTTGTCATGACAGAATTCTGGGCTTTCCCATCCGACCATCCGACTGTCAACATGGGCAAGAAAGGCTTTCAATGCAAAAAAAAGATGTCCGATTTATTTCCCCACCAAAAAGAACACGGATTCAGGAACGGTTCGTCTGAAAATGGGTAACGGGGTAAGGGTTGATTTTGTAGGGGCAGGCCCCCGTGCCTGCCCTGATGTTGACCCATGCGCCACAGATATAGACAAAAATGATTTGAAAGGGCAACCACAGGGGATTGCCCCTACAATTTATAGAGGCAATTGATTTTATAAAAGGATTAGGGTAAAGTAAGCAGCAGGGAGGCAAAATATATGCAAACAAATCAAGCAACAGCAGAAGTCTTTTTTACAGCCTTTAAGGCGCTTAAAACCAGTGAGAAAGAGGCATTTCTTGAAAAGGTAATAAGCGACCCTGCGCTAAGAGAAGACCTTATTGATATAGCTTTGATTGAAGAAGCTAAAAAGACAAAAGGGAAACCAATTTCTGCCAGAGAATATTTTGCAAAGCGTCACAAGACAGGGAAGGCTGCTTGAGTCGTTATAATGTTAAACTGATGCCAAAGGCACAGAAAGACCTTGATGGTTTTTCGGGCAAGTTATTATCAAGATTTGAAGAAATAATTCTTGGATTGTATGACGAACCAAGACCGCATAATTGTAAGAAACTAAGCGTCGGCGGTTCCAGATGGCGTATTAGAGTGGGCGATTATAGAATCCTTTATGAAATTGATGATGCACGAAAGATTGTAACAGTTTATAGGATTGCCCATCGCAGAGAAGTTTATAGATAAGATTGTTTTTACCGCTCAACTGGACACCTATTTCGACGGAGAGTATTGGTGCGCAAGGGGAGTTAATGAAGACATATTTACTCAGGGTGAAACATACGATGAGCTTTTAAAGAATATTAAAGAGGCGGTAACTTTGCATCTTGAAGAATAGATTTTTGAGCGAATTAGGGTAAAGCAAGGAGGATTGATTATGCCGGTTGCACTAAAAAGGACAAAACATCCATATATAACCATTGACCCAAAGATTTCAGGAGGACAGCCTGTTATAAGCGGCACACGCACAAGGGTGTTGGATATTGCCGTGAGATACGAACTTATGGGCATGACTATTGATGAAATTGTTGGCGAATATCCACACTTGAAACTTGAGCAAATCCACGATGCCCTTTCTTATTATTATGAACATAAAGAACTGTTTGACAGAAAATATCGGGCCGACCAGTTGCTCATAAGACAATTGAAAAAACAATACCCATCCAAATTGAAAGCAAAACTTGGATGAAAATTTACGCTGATGAGAATATAGAACGGTCTATAGTCGAAGGTTTGCGAAGACGGAGAATAGAGGTTATTTCAGCAAGAGAACTTGGCTATCATGGCAAATCCGATGAGTTCCATATCAAAAAGGCATCGGAACTAAAGGCTGTAATTCTCACCCATGATGTCGATTTTATAAAAATGGCGCAGGAAGCTAAAGCAAACCATTGTGGAATCATATTTTCACACCCTAAAAATGTTACTATTGGTCAATGCATAAGAGATGTTGAGCTAATCGTTAGCATTTTAACTGATGAAGATATGCAGAATCATATTGAGTTTCTGTAGCTTCAATCATCCTTCCTAAAACAATATAAAAAGAAATCTGATTTATTTTCTCGCAAAGAATAAAAGACCAGAGTTAGTAGGGTGGGCTGCGCCCACCAAAATAGATTTGAAAAATGGTGGGCAAAGCCCACCCTACAGGCTGTCGTGCCAGAAGAAATGCGGATGAAAATGTTTAATTATAATAATAAATAACCTATACAACTTTCATAAAATCTTTTAAGGCAATTCATATTAGTTAGACACCGAGATCGTCTTGTAAAAAATCAAAGAAAAAAGGTATCCGATTTATTTTTCGGCGCAAGGGGCAAGGGATGCAATCCTTAATTTCAAATATTTCAAGGCAGTTGATTTTAAGAAGGGATTAGGGTAAAGTAGGAACATTGGGAGGCAGAAATGAAAGAAAACCTTCAACATACCATCAAGGCATTTATCAGGAAGGGTGAAAAATACTATATCGCTGAATGTCTTGAGATACCCGTTGTGACACAGGGAAAAACTATTGACGAAACTACAAATAATCTTAAAGAGGCTGTGGCGCTCCATTTAGAAGGGGAAGACCTTGAACAGCTTGGACTTGCCTCCAGCCCAACACTGCTTATAACTATGGAACTGGAGCCTGTTGCTCATGTCGCCTAAGTTGAAAAGGCTTTCCAGCAAGGAAGTCATTTCAATCCTTTCAAAATTTGGGTTTTCTGTTCATTCACAAAGAGGCAGCCATGTAAAATTAAGGAGAACCCCCATCTTCTGGCGAAACACAATCCCTGACAATTGTGATGCATGATGAGCTTGATGTGGGAACATTGCGCGCTATTTTAAGACAAGCCAGCCGTTTTATTCCAGAAGACCAACTCAAAAAGGAATTTTATTCTGATTGACAGGATGCTCAGGATAAACAGGGTCAGCGGGGCTGTAGAAAAAGTATGTATTTACGCACCATTCCCGCGAAAGCGGGAATCCATAACATATTGATTTTACAGACACTGGATTCCCGATAAAAACTTCGGGAATGACATAAAGAGAGTTTTTCAACAGCCCCTCAGCGCCCATTTTTTATGAATAATGAAAAACAAATAAAAATCAAACCCCTTTGCATAGTCCTTGTAAGCGGCGGCATGGACAGTCTTGTCACTGCTTCTATAGCGAATATTGAAAATGAGATGGCGTTTTTGCATCTGAATTATGGCCAGAGGACAGAGGAGCGGGAGCTTAAGGCATTCAATGATATCGCTGATTTTTATGGCGTAAAAAAGAGGCTGGTTGTTGATGTGAGGAATTTAAAGGAGATTGGCGGTTCTGCATTGACAGATGAGCGGATAGAGGTCCCTACCCAACCCCCCTCAATCCCCCCTTTGAAAAAGGGGGGAGAAGGGGGGATTAAAAAAGAGGGGCAATGGGGGGTGAAAATCCCCATAACCTATGTCCCTTTCAGGAATGCGCATCTCCTTTCCATCGCAGTGTCATGGGCAGAGGTGATAGGCGCAAAAAAGATTTATATCGGCGCAGTTGAGGAAGATAGTTCCGGCTACCCTGATTGCAGGGAAGTTTTTTATAATGCATTTGAAAAGGCAATTGATGCAGGCACAAAGCCTGAGACAAAAATAGAGATAATTACACCGCTCATCCACATGAAAAAGTCGGCAATTGTAAAAAAGGGTGTTGAACTCGGCGCGCCGTTTCATTTGACATGGTCTTGCTATAAAAATAATGACATTGCCTGCGGTGAGTGCGATTCATGCAGGTTACGGCTGAAAGGGTTTAGAGAGGCAGGGGTAGAGGATCCGATAAAGTATAGGGAAGTAGGAGGATGTAGGTAGGAGGATGAATGACATTCAAAGATTATCTTAAGTTAAAAAAGGGGATTGATACGGATAAGGTTGACCCGATGGATTTGATGGATGAGTATTATGAAGAATACAAGGAGTATCTGGCAAAGACAAAGGATGCCTGTTCTTCAAAGGAGTAGTTGCAGCGCCTTAAATTCTCCTGAGCCACCCTTTGTTAAAGGGTGGATAAATAGGGGGTTAGTGTAAGTAAGGATAGTTATCTTGGTGGATAATATGGATTATAATATTTGTTTGGATAAGGATAATATGGGTTATACGGCGGGTAGTGCCACCACGGCCACAGGGGTGAAGGTTCATACACCGGCTCTTTATAAGGTTCAAATACACGCATCTGAAGCGGCTCAAGTATAGGGTAGGCATAATCCCGCTCACCGATCTTTTCTGTGGCAATGCCTTTGATTATACCGGCAACGGTTATCTCTTTTCCTGCTTTATATAAAAAAGTATCGAGGTATTGCGAACTCTCTGTCAGGAATCTGCCTTGTGATTTTTCTATTTCAGTTGCTCTGTCAGCTCTGTCTAACGGGGTTTGAAGCACCTCAATAACTGATTTGTCTGCAAGATTTTTTGATGATAAGATGATGCCGCCCCAGATGACCTTCTTATCCTTAAAGGCATCGGGGTTGGCCTGAACCATAGGCAGGGTTATTGTCCTGTCAACCTCGCGCCTTATATCTTTAGAAATCACAGAACATCCTGTTAAAAAGACGAGGATTATGATACATACTGTATATCTCATAGGAGATATTTTATCGTATGGCTGCTACTCCGTCAATTGCTGACATAGAAGCAAAGCGGCTTGCCCTCTATGCAATGCACAGCAAAGATTCAAGGGGCAGGAGATATAAAGAGACAGAACACCCTTTCAGGACAGCGTTTCAGAGGGACAGGGACAGGATTATCCATTGCAATGCCTTCCGCAGACTCGAGTATAAAACTCAGGTCTTTGTTTACCATGAGGGTGATCATTACAGGACCCGTTTAACCCACACTATAGAAGTAGCCCAGATCTCCAGAACCATTGCCAGGACGTTAAATTTAAACGAAGAACTATCTGAGGCCATTGCCCTTGCCCACGACCTTGGTCACCCTCCGTTCGGCCATACCGGCGAAAAGACCCTTGCGCATCTTATGAAAGGGCATGGCAGTTTTGAGCATAATCTCCACAGCCTGAGGATTGTAGAATATCTTGAAAGGCGTTATCCTAACTTCAAGGGGCTTAATCTCACATGGGAACTGAGAGAAGGTATAGTTAAACATTCATCTGAGCACGACAGGCCTGAGGTATTAAAGGAATATGAGCCTGAAAAGGAGCCCTGCCTTGAGGCGCAGATTGTGGATTTGGCAGATGAGATAGCCTATAACAATCACGATATAGACGACGGTCTTTCTTCAGAGATGATTAATGCAGGGCAGCTCAAAGATGTGGAACTGTGGCAGGAAAACTATGAGCGCATAAAAAAGGCTCATCCCAAAGAAGACTTCAAGATTCATAAATCCCAGACAGTAATCCAGATAATAAATCAACAGGTAACTGACCTTATTGCACAAATATCAAAGGAGATAGAAAAGAGAAAGATAGGCTCTGTTCAGGATATTAGAGACATTGGTGAGTCTATAGCAAGGTTCAGTCCTGAGATGAATAGAAAAAATACAGAGCTTAAGAAATTCCTCAAAAAGAATCTTTACAGCCACCACAGGGTCATACGCATGTCAGACAAGGCAGACCGCATCCTGAAGGCGCTCTTTAAGGTCTATTTAGATGAGCCGCAGCTCCTTCCGCCGCATGTGTATGCTGATTTAGAAGAGAAAGGCAAGGAGCGTCTCATCTGCGATTACATCGCAGGCATGACAGACAGATTTGCGCTGGATGAGTATAAGAAGCTTTTTGACCCGTATGAAAGGGTGTAAAAATAGGAGTAAGTCGAGCTACCAAGCTATTAAGCTATCGAGTTTTAAAGCTTGATCGCTTGATAGCTCGATCTCTTGATCTCTTTACTCCTTACTGCCTACTATCCTCTTCAGGCTCTTAATAAATGGCTTTCTGGCAATGCCTCTTTCCGTGATAATAGCTGTGACAAGTCTACTGGGCGTTACATCAAAGGCAGGGTTTTTTACTTTTATACGAGAAGGGGCTATGGGAATGTCTTTTATATGAGTAACCTCTCTTATATCTCTTTCTTCAATTGGAATCTTGTTTCCATTGTTTATATTTAAATCTATTGTAGATATTGGCGCAGCGACATAGAATGGTATTTTGTGCTCCTTTGCCAGTACCGCAACAGAATAAGTTCCTATCTTATTTGCCACATCGCCGTTGGCGGCAATCCTGTCAGCTCCAACAATGACTGCATCAATGAGCCCTTTCTTCATCATATAGCCTGCCATATTATCTGTTATAAGGGTTGTATCTATGCCGTCCTTCATAAGCTCCCAGGCAGTAAGACGTGAGCCTTGCAGAAATGGCCTTGTCTCATCTGCGAATACCTTTATTTTTTTACCCTCTTCAACAGCCGTCCTGATTACCCCAAGGGCTGTTCCATAGCCTGCTGTGGCCAGGGCGCCTGCATTACAATGGGTGAGAACAGAAGCCCTATTTTTTATAAGCTTACTTCCAAACTTGCCCATTCGTCTATTTATTTCAATATCCTCATCATGTATCTTCTTTGCCTCTCTGACGAGAATCTGTTTTAGCTCTTCGATGGGAAGCCTGGAATTGTCTTTTACAACCTTTTTCATCCGCTCAATTGCCCAGAAAAGATTTACTGCGGTTGGACGGGTATGAGCCATAATCTTACAGATTTTTTTAAATTCTTCTTTAAATCCCTTACGCATTTTATGGTTTATTTTAATAGCGCCAAGGGCGATGCCAAATGCAGCTGCAACGCCTATTGCAGGAGCGCCGCGGACTACCATCGCACGGATAGCCTCAGCCACATCAAGAAAATTCGTATAAGTCCTGTATACCTCCTCATTTGGCAAAAGGCGCTGGTCAATCATGACCACGCTGTTATTTTTCCACTCTACTGTCTGAAACATTCATATCCTCCATAAAGAGACTGGTTAAGGTTGAGATTGAGGCTAAGAGATTCCTCAACCTAAGCCTTGACCTCGACCTCATATTGTTACCTAATACAAACGCATTAAATAATGTGTCATTACGAGGAGCAGAGCGGTTGCGAGGCGAAGCCGAAGCAAACTTGGAGCATGCATTCCTGTTGCTTGCAGCAGATTCAGCAAACATGGAGATTCCTCTCCGCCTGAGGCGGATCGGAACAGGCTCCATAATCCCCTCAAACTATGAGATTGCTTCGCTTTGCTCGCAATGACAATGTAACAATACTTACTAATCAGTCCATAATAGTATAGACATTGTAGACCCTCGATAAGGTTACGGAGTATTGCTGGAGCGGAATTGTGGATGTGTGCAACTGCACGATAAACGTAAGTGGCAAACGCTCCACTTTACACGCAACGTGAGCGAAGCTAAAGGACTGCAAGCACACAGACACCTGGAGCGGAAGCAATGCTCCGTAACCTTAACCTCAGACCAGACCTGTTACAATGTAAATTCTATTATGAGACCCTTAATAAAATATGTCTATACAATTATGGACTCCCTTATAATGCGTTTGTATTAATATCCCGGTTTGTTCTGATATAGAATACTTTGATCTACTGTGTGAACTTTGACTGTGCTACCCTTTTCTGCATCCTTTGCATCTTCTGAGAGGATTACCAGGCAATTGGACTTTACCATGCTGCTCAATATTCCAGAACCCTGGCCTTCCTGCGGTGTTGCATAAAGCTGTCCGTCCTTTTCTTCCAGAACAGCCCTTACAAAGTGCATCCTTCCTGTTTTTTTCTTTATGGATTTTGTAAGCAGCGCATTAAGCGGCCTCTTAAAAATATCGGTCCTGCCCGACATTTTTAAAAGGGCTGGTCTTACAAATTGTTCAAAGGCAACCATTGATGAAATAGGATTGCCTGGCAGGCCGAATGCCGGCTTTCCTCCGATAATGCCGAAGGCAAGGGGCTTGCCAGGCTTCATTGCCACCTTCCAAAATCTCATTCCTGTCCCCGCATGTTTCAAGCGAGGATCAGAGCCCAGCTCTTTTAATACGTCTTTTACAAAATCAAAATCACCAACAGAAACCCCTCCAGAAGATACAATGCAATCTGCACTGAGTCCATAGTAAAGTTTTTCCTTAAGGTCTTTTTTTGTATCTCTCGCTATGCCCAATTGAATAGGTATTGCGCCACACTCCTTTATCTGGGCAGCGAGGGTGTAGCTGTTACTGTTTATTATCTTACCAGTTTTAGGTATTTCCTCGATTTCTACCAGCTCATCCCCTGTTGAAAGCACAGCTACCTTTGGTTTCTGGTAAACATATACATTCGGTTTGCCAACTGCCGCAAGCATGCCTGTTTCAGCAGGGCGTATGTTCATTCCTTTTTTTAAAACAATATCTCCTTTTTTAAAATCCTCTCCGGCTTTTCTGATATTGTCTCCAGTCTTTGCTTCTCTAAATATTCTGACCCCTGACCCCTGCCCCCCGCTTAAAGCCTGCGGGGGCAGGCCCCTGCCCCCTGTTTTTTCTGTATCCTCTACCATTACTACTGCATCAGCGCCTTTGGGTATTGGCGCCCCGGTCATTATCCTTATAGCTTCTCCCGTTTTAATGGTTTTTTTTGCTGTATAACCTGCTGGAAGGTCTTCAATTACTTTCAGTAGAACAGGTTTTTCCTTTGAAGCCCTTTTTGTGTCAGCTGTCTTTACTGCATATCCATCCATTGCAGAGTTGTCCCAGGGCGGATTATCAATAGGTGCAGTTATATCTTCGCAGAGGATCCTCCCAAGGGCTGAAAGGATATTTATCCTCTCCATGCCAAGAGGTTTTATTTCATTTAGGATTATTTCTAATGCTGCTTCAACAGAAATCATGAGTTAGTTTGTGTGATAAGTGATAGTCTTGAGTTGTAAGTTGTAATGTATAATATTATCTGCGGATTATTCTATAACAGGTACAACTTATGATTTTTGGCGATGTGCGGTGGTTTCTGGCGTGGCTACCCTTTTGCCCCTTACAGGCACAATTATTTCAGCGCCTGCCTTTATATATCGTGCGCTTCTTAACTTGTTCAGATAGAGGATTGATTCAGTTGAGGTGTTGTATCTTTTTGCTATAAGCGAAAGTGTTTCTCCCTTCCTTATTTTATGCACTAGGAAATTGAGTCTTTCCTGTGGCGGAATTGTGGCAAAATTTGCATGGAAGATACCTATCTTTTCAGCAGGTATTTTAATCTCATACTGGTCTACATTTGGCGGTGTAAACCACCTTAAAAGCTCTGGGTTTAATTCCTTTATTTCTTCCGCGGAACATTCGCACGCCTCTACAATAATCTTTATATCTGTTGCGCCTGGTATAGGCGCTTTAGCATATGCAACATGCGGTAGATATTTTATATCAGCAAAACCGTATTTCTCGGGTTCTTTTGCAATAAGGAGCGCAGCGATATATTTAGGGATATAATCTCTTGTCTCTCTTTTTAGTGTCCTTTTGTGTTTGGCAATAATCCAGAAGTCATCGGTATTATGTTTCTTCACTGCCCTAAGGATGCGGCCTTCGCCGGCATTGTAGCTCGCTGCCGCTAAGTGCCACGAATTGAATATATCATAAAGCCCTTTCAGATATCTGGCAGCAGCCCATGTAGCCTTTTCAGGGTCTCTTCTCTCATCAACCCACATGTCTACCTTGAGGCCATATTTTTTACCAGTCCACTTCATGAACTGCCACATGCCAACAGCCTTTGCCCTTGATTTGGCATAAGGATTAAAGCCGCTTTCTATAAGCGCCAGATAGGCCAGGTCTTCAGGGAGATCATGCTGTCTGAGTATCTCTTTCACCATGGGCAGATACTGCTCAGACCTGGCAAGCCATTTTTCAAAGTATTTCCTTCCTCGTGTTTGGAAATATTTTATATAAACTTCTACCTTATCATTGATAACAACAGGCACATCATAAGTTATTTCTTCCTCATCTTCATCAGACGTGGTTGTTGCAATGTCAGTTAGTTTTTGAAGATACTGGTCTTCCTCAGAAGACGTCTCCGGTTCGTTGCCTTCCTTGGTGGCTTTGGACGAAGTGTTTATTTGTTTTGATGTGTCAGTGCTATAGGATTTGTCCTTTGAAGCAGGCTCGGTTGTTTCGGTTACAAAGGCAAAAGCAGGAGAAAAAAAGAATATACATACAATGATTGAAAGGATTAGATACGAAATATTCAACATGGCAGGGTATTTATGGATGCGCCTCCAGAGATTTGTCATTCTTCACCACTTCACATCTGATTTTACAGTATTCAACTCGGACAATACGCCCTGTAGTTCCAACTGTCTGAATTTTTCCTTAATATCCTCCGCTGTTTTCTTTGCGGCAAGTTCTATCTTTCTGCCTGTTTCAGTAATAAGTTTTGTATATTCAAGGTAGTATTCATTTTTCTTTGCCCATTTTTTGGTAAGGTTTCTCCCATATAATTTGATTGATACATTAAATAAGTGCATACGTACAGCCCGTTTTATTATCTGACCAATCGAGTAAAACCTCTTCGTTGCCCTAAGTGTTTCCGACTGAAGCTCATAGTATGTCATCTTCTTAGGTTCAAATACTGCATGATGGGCGTCATAGAGGCTCCAGTCTTTTGTCAAGAATCTCTTCTGTTTCTCCATCTCACGGAAGAAGCTTGTGCCAGGCAAAGGCGTCAGTATCATAAACTGGACAGACTCAAGGTCATTCTTTTTTGCAAAGGTAACTGTTTGCTGGATTGTTTCAACTGTATCATTATCTGAACCAAATACAAACATCCCATGAATGCGGATACCATACTCATGGAGTATTTCGATGCATTTTTCAATATCTTCAACAGACTGTTTTTTATTATATGCCTTTAATGTTTCAGGATTTATAGATTCAAGGCCTATATAAACTGTGTGGCAGTTTGACCTTTTCATGAGGTCAAGAAGTTCCGGGTCTTTTGCAACATCAACCCTTACCTGGGCTGTCCATGTAGGGGTCAACCCCTTTTCTATCATAAACCTTAAGAGCTCTTTTGTCCTCTTTTTGTCTGCTGTAAAATTATCATCATAAAAGAAGACCCATCCGCCGCCATTGTCTTTATGTAGCTGAAGTTCTTCTATAACCTTTTCTTTGCTCCTGAATCTGTATTTCTGGCCGAACATGCCTGTCACAGAGCAGAAACTGCAGTCATAGGGGCATCCTCTGGAGGTCATTATAGGGGTAATCTCGAAATGTTTTCGCGCCTCTTTTCCAAGTCCCTTGACTATTGAGAAGTCAGGGGAAGGCAATTTATCCAACTCTTTACAGTAAGCAACTGTTTTGTTATGGATTATTGCTCCGTCTTTTTTATAGGAAAGTCCCGGGATTGCCTCAAAACCGCTTCCTGCTTCAAGGGCTTTTATAAAGTCAACAATGTTTTCATCCGCCTCTCCGCGCAATACATAATCGCACGATTCCAGCGCCTCATCTGGCATATATGTTACGTGTGGCCCGCCCATAAACACAGGTATGCCTGCCTTCTTCACAATCCTTGCTATCTCATATGCCCTTGATGATGTAGATGTAATCGTTGATATGCCTACTGCATCTGCTGTAAGCACATCCTTTAAGTCTAATTCTCCAATAGCCTCTACATAGCTTTTAACATCATATCCTTTTTCTTTTAGTATTGTTCCTAAAAGGACAGTGCCGAGCCGTGGCAAAGGCATTCTCGAAAAAATATGGAAATCTGGCGGTTTGGGTTCTATGAATATTATCTTTTTCACAATAAATCTCCTCTGGACATTATATTTGTTCTATGGTAAAAAAACGCCCGTCGGAGCATACTACTTTATTTGGTATGATTTTGTCAAGGATTAAAAAGCCGCTTGTCATTTAAAAAGCTGACCGTAAGATAGCGAGGGTTAGAGCGTTATTTTACGGAGGCAAGTTATTATGGCACTAAAGTTGCAAGAATATATAAACGTGGATACGAAAAACAAAATCCTTGTTGTTGATGACGAGGATACTATTCGCAATATGCTTTCCGAGTTGTTGACTGCGGAAGGATATGTTGTTGACCTGGCTGTGGATGGGCTTGAGGCAGTAAAGCGCCTAAATAATACATTCGTATATGATTTGATAATATTAGACGTGAATATGCCCAGGATGGATGGTATAACACTCTGTCGCAATATTATGAAGAAATTTCCAGCGCTAAAAGAGAGATTTTTGTTTTTAACCGGCAATCTAACAGAAGAGGCAGCAACCTTTTTTAAGGAAAATGATTGCAAATATATGCTTAAGCCATTCCAGCTACTGGATTTTTTAAACCAGACAAATTCTATGCTTGATAATGCAGGAAAGAAGATTGCGGTTGAAAAGGGAGAATGGACGCAGTCTGATAGACGAGCAGAGAAGCGTTTCCATTGGTCAGCGTATTGTCATATATTTAACGCAGGCAAGTATAGCTCAACGCCTTTGGGGGCAAAGACCCAGGATATATCTCAGAATGGTGTAAAGATAAGACATATTGGAGAGCCGCTTTCTCTTGGCGAGGCTATTAAGATACACATTATGAGTTTAGATCTTCGCGTGGATGCAATGGTTATGTGGTCGAAGTCTACAAATGGAATAGATACATTAGCTGGCTTACGGTTTGTAAAACCCATACAGTTGCCGTCTTCTGTTAGCAGTGTGAGCATTTAAGGCAGAGCGTTTTTTATTAAACTTAAAGTTTCTTTATCCTTTGAAGGCGTTTCCTCTCCTTTTTGGACGGTTTTCTTGGATTGCCAGTCTTTGGGAATACCCCTTCATCCTCCTCATCAGAGATGCCTTTCATAGTATAATACTGGGCAGATGAAAGTATGTTATCAAATTCCTGGGATGATATGGTAACTGCGCCGCATGTCTCTGCAAAATGAGCAACTGACCTGTCAGAAGTAATAAGGGTCATGTTCTGTCTTTCCGTCTTTGCCATTTCTTTGAGAATCTCATCCGCCTCTTCACCATCTTTAGAGAAAACAATTTCAATCCCACCCTGATTTGTTCTCGCCCTGTAGAGACTTCCTGATTTTTTTCCATCAAATACAACGGTTATTTTATGTCCTTTGAGGCGCTTGTAAGCCTGAAGCCTTTTAATAAGCTCATTCCGTGTGCTTTCCAGGTCAAGCGCTGTATTGTTAGGAGAGGCCATGAGCGCTGTAAGATTGTAGCCATCTATCACAATGTGCATTGCCATGTTTTTAAAATAGCAGATAGGTAGAGTTTTTTCAACCCAAGATAAATCATCTTATGATAAGCTCAGACCTGCTATATTTATAGTGAAGGTAATAAATAACGTGATATTTTTTCTGTCATTCCCGCAATCTTTAAGCTTGTCCTCGAATGCTTTTATCGGGGACGATAATCTATAGTCCCCCGATATAGACATACGGGGGGCAGGCTTTATGTTTTCGCCTGTATTGCACAAGACGCTGGATGAGTCCACGAACGTCTCTATCCCCGATAGATTCATTCGGGGACGGATAGAGACATTCGGGCATGACATAAATATAGCAACCGCAAGTTATTTATTGCCTTTAGTATAGCAATACATGCCCTACTTAGCGTGAACTGCCAATTTTATGAGCAAAAGGTCGGGTATCTGCATAAATTTTAATCTAATCTATGGTGTCATAAACTTAAATTCAGTGGATTTTAAAGCATTTTTATACTGCTAAAATTGGCATAATGCTTGCTTTAATTATTATGTTCAGAAAAATGTTTACAAGCGTATGTCTGTGTGCTAAGTTCTGTAAACCTCGGTAGGGGCGGATATTCGAACGGGGTAAGACTTAACATGTATTATGGAGGGTGTAATGAAAAAGGTAGAGGCGATTATAAAACCATTTAAACTCGACGAAGTAAAAGAGGCCCTTAATGAGATTGGTATACAAGGTATAACAGTTTCTGAGGTAAAAGGATTTGGACGGCAGAAAGGTCATACAGAGCTTTATCGGGGCGCAGAGTATGTTGTAGATTTTCTCCCCAAGATAAAGATAGAAATTGTGGTAAAGGCGGACATGGTGGCAAAGGTTGTTGAGACTATTGTCAATACTGCCAAGACCGGTAGAATCGGGGATGGAAAGATATTTGTCCTGCCCATAGATGAGGTGGTTAGGATAAGGACCGGGGAGAAAGGGGAAGAGGCAATATAAAAATTCCGAATTGCGATTTACGGATTACGATTTTTAAAAAAACGAAATCAACAATAAGATAAAGGAGGAACACAAAAATGACACCGAAAGAGGTACTACAGTTAGCAAACGAAAAGAATGCCAGGATGGTTGACTTAAAGTTTCTGGACTTTGTCGGCATCTGGCAGCACTTTTCAATCCCTATCTCTGAGCTTAAAGAAGAGATATTTGAGGAGGGATTGGGGTTCGATGGCTCGTCAATCCGCGGCTGGCAGCCCATCCATGCAAGCGACATGCTTGTTGTGCCAGACCCCGCAACAGCAGTTATGGATCCATTCATGGAAACGCCCACAGTATCCCTCATCTGCAACATCGTTGACCCGATAACAAAAGAGGAATACACAAGGGATCCCAGAACTATTGCAAGGAAGGCTGAGGCATATCTGAAATCAACGGGCATTGCAGATACAGCTTATTTTGGGCCAGAACCAGAGTTTTTCATACTTGATGATGTTAGATATAATCAGACTTCGCATCAAGGTTATTATTTCCTGGATTCTGTTGAAGGTGTCTGGAATTCAGGCAGGGAGGAACATCCAAACCTTGGTTATAAGCCACGGCACAAAGAAGGCTATTTCCCTGTTGCCCCAACTGATAGTCAGCAGGATATAAGGACAGAAATGTGCCTTGTTATGGAATCGGTTGGTATTCAGATAGAGAGACAGCACCATGAGGTCGCAACAGCAGGTCAGGCTGAGATTGACATGAGGTTTGACAGCCTCGTAAAGATGGGCGATAAACTCATGTGGTATAAATATATTGTTAAGAATGTTGCATGGAGATGGAAAAAGACTATCACCTTTATGCCAAAGCCCATATTCGGCGATAATGGAAGCGGAATGCACACTCATCAGTCTCTCTGGAAAGGCGGTAAGCCTCTATTTGCTGGCAACAAATACGGCGGTTTGAGCGATATTGCCTTGTGGTATATAGGCGGTGTATTGAAGCATGCAAGGGCATTGAATGCATTTTGCAATCCAGGTACAAACTCTTATAGAAGGCTTGTGCCAGGCTTCGAGGCTCCGATAAATCTTGCATACTCAAGTAGAAACAGAAGCGCAGCAATAAGAATCCCGATGTATTCGCCGTCGCCTAAGGCAAAGAGGATTGAGGTGAGATTCCCTGACCCATCCTGCAACGGCTATCTCGCATTTGCAGCAATGCTCATGGCCGGCCTCGATGGAATACAGAATAAGATTGACCCAGGCGAGTCTCTTGATAAGGATATCTATGGTCTCTCACCAGAAGAGCTTTCAAAGGTTCCGTCTGCCTGCGGTTCGCTTGAAGAGGCATTGAATGCGATGAAAGACGACCATGAGTTCCTTTTGAAGGGAGATGTCTTTACGCAGGATGTAATTGACACATGGATTGAGTATAAGATGGACAAAGAGGTAAATCCTGTAAAACTAAGACCAGTGCCTTATGAATTTGCGCTGTATTTTGATTGTTAATTAAATAGAATAATTTAATAAAAAAGCCCCCCGATATCCATCGGGGGGCTTTTTTATTTTAAGGACACTCTGAAAAACTCTTTTTCTGTCATTCCCGAGGCCTGCCCCTGAAGGTTTCAATCAGGGGTTTTTATCCCCGATTAAAGCATTCGGGGACGAATCCGGTTCTTGGACAATCAACAAGTTATAGATGCGTCCCCGAATGTTTCTATCGGGGATAGAGACATTCGGGCATGACAATTCGTAAAAGGGTAGTTTTTCAGAGTGTCCTTAAGATTTATGTTGCTGTGATATATTAAAGAATATATAATTTTATCTTCTTTGAGTTATAAGGGAGTCCATAATTGTATTGACATATTAATCAGCGCATATATAGAGTATACATTCCACCCAGTGTCATTCCCGCATGTTTTTAGCGGGAATCCAGTAGTTCTTAGTCTCTGGATGCCCGATTAAAAAATTCGGGCATGACGAACAAAAGGGGATAGTGTGTAAATACTATTCTGGACTGGTTAGTACCTTGCATTTTGTAGTTGCGGAGGTCTTGTTTATGGCTTATTTCTTAAGTGTATTGGGCTTAGTTCTTGTTATAGAGGGTTTACCGTATTTTGCATTTCCCGTAAAAGTAAAGCAGTGGGCGCTATCTTTGCAGGAAATACCAGAAAGATCACTGCGGGTTATGGGGTTTGTTTCCATAGTAGCAGGATTGATTCTTGTGTATTTTGGAAGGAGGGTGTTTTGAAAATCGTGAACAGGAATAAGGAGTCAGGAGGCAGGATAAGCAGCAAGAAAAATTTAAATATCGCTGTCTTTCTTCTGTTTTCTTTCTTCTGTCTTCTGAATTCTGCATTTTTATCTTCGTGCGCTAAAGATAAATTTACCTCCGAATTCCTTCTTGAAGGAGAGAGGATAAGGGTTGCGATATTGAAAGATGTCAAAGATTTGAAGATAGGAGGAGTGGGTGCTGCAAAGACTAATGGCCATTCTCTTGATATAAAAGATGGAGTAATTACCTTGGATGATTCAGGGGCGTTAACAATAAATGGCAATAAAGTCTCAGGCCCGTCAATTAGATTCTTTCCTGACAATGGCGTGATTTATGTAAACGGACGTCCCTTCAGGGGGAAGATAGAAGTAATTAAAGATATAAAGGGACTTCTTGTTGTAAATGAACTTCCGGTAGAGTTTTATTTAATCGGTATAATAAATAATGAAATATCATCCAAGTGGCCTATGGATGCTGTAAAGGCGCAGGCTGTAGCAGCAAGGACATATGCCCTTTATCAGAAGAAAAAGAGGGCTGGCGGAGTTTATCATGTTGAGGGGACCGTTGTGAGTCAAGTCTACTCAGGTAGGAATGCTGAGGACGAACGTTCTTTCCAGGCTGTTAAAGAAACATGGGGTGAGGCGCTTACTTTTGACAGTGAGCTTGCGTTGACAGTATATCATTCAAATGGTGGAGGCATTACAGAAGATTCCAGGGGTGTGTGGGGTAAGGATTATGCATATCTAAAAAGTGTTAAAAGCCCATATGATGAAGATGCGCCTAATTGTTACTGGGTAACAATCGTAACCCAGGAATCTGTTGAAGCAATGCTGAGAAGCGCTGGTTATGCAGTCGGCTCTGTAAAAGAGATAATCTCTCTATACAGAACAGTTAGCAATCGGGTAACAAGATTGCGGATAAAACATACAAATGGTGATATTGAGATGAGCGGTGAGGATTTAAGAAGGATTATTGGCTATGAAAAGGTCAAGAGTACAATGTTTACCGTGGAAATTTCAGGAGATTCATTTGTGTTTAAGGGGAAAGGCGCGGGTCATGGTGTTGGAATGTCACAATGGGGTGCAAAGGGCATGGCAGAAAAGGGTTATACTTACGTTGATATACTAAAGCATTATTATCCGGGTACAAGATTGGAAAAGATATATTAATGAACCCTGTCAGACCTGAAATAGATTCGGAGCAAGCTGACCGTATTAGACTTATGGAGCAAGGCAACCGTGTTGCCGTAAAAGACAGCGACATGGTCGCCTCGGTCCAAAAAACATGGTCATCTTGATTCAAAGGGGAGGTCTAACGGGGTGAAGCTTGAGGATTTTAATTATTACCTTCCCAAAGAACTTATTGCCCAGTTACCGAGCGAAAGAAGAGACGAATCCCACCTCATGGTGCTCAATAGAAAAGAGGGCACTATACAGCACAAAAGATTCTTTGAATTGCCAGAACATCTTAGGGCTGGAGATGTTTTGGTATTAAATGATACTAAGGTAATACCCGCGAGGCTATTTGGTAAGAAAAAGACTGGCGGTTTAGTAGAAATTCTTTTAATACAGTCCCTCACCTCTTCCATCTCCCATGAGGGGAGATGGAAGGGTGAGAGGGAATCCCAAACGTGGACCTGCCTTATAAGCCCAGCCAGAGGAATAAAGAAAGGTTCTGAAATCACATTTGAACATAAGCTAAAAGCGACAATCATAGAAAAAGGTTATGATGGCGAGTGGCTTATTGAGCTATATGCTGATATTGGCGTTGATAAGGTGATTGAACTTGTAGGCAATATGCCGCTCCCTCCGTATATAAAAAGAGGGCATGGGGCTAAGGGCAAAGGGCATCTACCTCAGGGGAAGAAAATTTCTGAGCTTGACAGGGAAAGGTATCAAACAATCTTTGCAAAGGAGAAAGGCGCCATTGCAGCGCCGACAGCAGGGCTGCATTTTACCCAGGAGTTGTTGAATAGGATTCAGAACCTTGACGTTGAGATTTTTTATATTACCCTCCATACAGGTCTTGGCACATTTAAACCTGTAAAAGAAGAGGATATTGCAAGGCACAGGATGATGCCTGAATATTACAATATTGATCCTGCCGCATTTGAGGCCATAAAAAAGGCAAAAAAGGAAAAACGGCGGATTGTTGCCGTGGGCTCAACTGCTACACGGGCATTGGAAACAATGGTTAATCCCCCCTCGCCCCCCTTTAATCCCCCTTCATCCCCCTTTTTCAAAGGGGGAAAAGAGGGGGATTTTGTCAAAGGGGGGATGGGGGGATTTGGATGGGAAAGACCGAGTTTGAGCGGCTGCACAAACCTTTTTATCTATCCCGGTTACAGGTTTAATGTAGTGGATGCGCTTATAACAAACTTTCATCTCCCCAAGTCAACGCTCCTTATGTTGGTTGCAGCGTTTGCCGGAAGGGATTTTATTATGCAAGCCTATGAAGATGCTGTGCGGCTTCACTATAGATTTTTCAGTTACGGCGATGCAATGATGATAGCGTAAGTTGTTTTTGGCAGCGGTCAATCAGATAAATCGCTGGAGTTTTATATTATACCCAACCCAAATCCCGATTTAGAAAATCAAATCGGGATTTAAACTGACAATACATCCCGAAATACTGCGTTCTCGGCGATTTTGCTCCTCACCATACGGGTAATAGTATGGCTGCGTCGCAAAATCGCCTGCGGCCTTGTCTTTCGGGCGTCTTGTCAGTTTCCCCAAAATCCTAAATCGGATTTTGGGCCCAATGTCAATAGATACTTGACAAATGTAAACTTATAATGTAAAGGTAATACAGATGATAACTATCGGCAACAAACTGAAAATCCTTCGGGAAGGCGCAAGACTTTCGCTCCGCGACCTTGGCGAAAAGACAGAGCTCTCTGCCAGTTTTCTCTCCCAGCTGGAACTGGGGCAGGTATCCCCATCCATTGCGTCCCTGGAAAATATTGCCAATGTGCTTAATGTGAATATCACCTATTTTTTTGATGACCAGACAAGACCTGACAGCATTGTGATGAGAAAGGGTGAAAGGAGAAAAATAATCAGCCAGAGATCAAAGGCTGTGATTCAGCCGTTGGCGCATGAGCTCAGCAAAAAAAAGATAGAGCCGTTTATGCTGACGCTTGACATTGGAGGAGAAAGCGGCGAGCATCCTTACTCATCCCACCATGGAGAGGAATTCGGGATTATAATCAGGGGTAAGGTAAAATTTATCCTTGAAGATAAAGAATACCTGCTTGAAGATGGAGACAGCGTCTATTTTAATTCTAAAAAGCCTCACAAATGGAAAAATGTTGGCAAGAAAAAGGCAATTATCATACTTGTTATTCCGGCGCAATAAATACAAATAGGCATAAGATAAAAATGGAATTTTCACCAATTATTCTCTCATCCTTATCGCTCCTTTCACTTTTGTTTGCGGCAATTGTTGTGCCTTTAGTTATCAGCAGTCAGAGACTCTTGATTGCTATCAGTTTTTCACTAACAGCAGTTGCCTCACTGCTTGCAGTTGCAGCAGGATGTTGGGTTGTGGGAAGCGGCCTTATCAATAAACTCATCTTACCCCTTGGCCTGCCCAACCTTCCTTTCCACCTAAGGCTTGACCCATTATCAGGCTTTTTCCTCACCGTCATCGGCCTGCTTGGTTTTTTTGTGTCTATCTATTCCATTGGCTATGTTAAGGGCTTTCTGGGAAAACGTTCCGTAACACCCCTTGTTATCTTTTATTCCTTGTTTATGGCAGGCATGTTTCTGGTTGTTCTGGCGGATGACGCATTCTTCTTTCTCATCTCGTGGGAGGTCATGGCTTTGGCGTCATATTTTCTGGTGATGTTTGAGGATGAAAAGACAGAAAACAGGAGGGCTGCATTTTTGTATCTTGTAGTTGCGCATGTCGGCGCTATTGCAATTCTCCTCTCCTTTGGAGTGATGGCAGGCCTTGCAACCGGTTTTGAAACATTTAATGGCTATACCTTTGATGCAATGCGTGAGGCGAAGTTCTCTTCTGGCTGGGCGACAGTAGCCTTTTTCCTGGCATTCTTCGGATTTGCCGCAAAGGCAGGCGTTGTGCCTCTGCATGTCTGGCTGCCGGAAGCGCACCCTGTTGCCCCTTCCAATGTCTCTGCCTTAATGAGCGGGGTTATGCTCAAGACCGCCATCTATGGCATAATCCGCATTACCTTTGACCTTATCCATGTATTTCCCTGGTGGTGGGGCGCAATAGTCCTTTTTCTGGGGCTCATTTCAACAGTTATGGGAGTGCTGTATGCCCTGATGCAGCATGATTTAAAAAGACTTCTTGCTTATCATTCAGTAGAAAATATAGGCATCATTTTAATTGGCATCGGTCTTGCCATGATATTTACTTCGTTTAATCTGCCCATTCTCGCAGCCCTTGCCTTAATAGCCGGGCTTTATCACACCTTGAATCACGCAATGTTCAAGGGACTTCTCTTTATGGGCGCGGGCGCGGTGCTGCACGCAACAAAAGAACGCAACATGGAAGAGATGGGAGGGCTTATTCACAAAATGCCGTGGACTGCCGCGCTTTTTCTCATAGGCTGCATTTCTATCTCAGCCCTTCCGCCATTTAACGGCTTTGTATCTGAATGGCTTACATTTCAGGCATTTTTACTTACACCGGCGCTTCCAAACGCATTACTTAATCTGCTTATACCGCTCGGCGCAGCGCTCCTTGCGCTTGCCGCTGCCCTTGCTGCTGCGTGCTTTGTCAAGGCGTATGGCGTGACATTTCTGGGCCACTGGCGCGGTCATCACAATCCCCCCTCTGCTCCCCCCTTTATGAAAGGGGGGAAGGGGGGGGTAGAGGTGGATTGGTTCATGCGTATCGGCATGATACTTCCTGCTATTGCATGTCTCGGCCTTGGTGTTTTTCCAACATTTTTTATCCAGTGGATGGATATAATCCCTGAACAATTGTTAGGCTCTAAGATTGCCGCTTCTGCCGGGGCCTTTGGCTGGATGTGGCTTACGCCGGTCAGCCACGAGCGGGCATCCTATTCAGGCTTTATTGTATTCCTCGGTATTCTGTCAGTAGTTGCCGTAGTGTATCTCCTGCTCCATACCCGCCGCACTGCTGTCCGCAGAGCGCCAATCTGGGACTGCGGTTTTGGAAAGCTGACGAACCGGATGCAATATACGGCCACATCCTTTTCCATGCCCATACGCAGGATTTTTGGATTTCTTTTCAACATCAAGGAACAGGTAAGAATAACCCCCCCTGTCCCCCCCTTTAATAAAGGGGGGGGAGGGGGGTTGCACTATCATCTCAGGGTAAGAGACCGTTTCTGGAATCTGTTTTATCAGCCTGTTGCAGATGCAAGCTTCTGGGTATCACGTCAATTCGGAAGGCTTCAACAGGGGCGCATCCATATTTATTTGGTGTATTCGTTTATAACGATTATCGTGCTTTTGGTGTTTTTGAGATGAAAACATACCCTCTTATAACAGAAATACTTCAGATTGTTGCTGTCCTGATATTAGCGCCAATTTTTATCGGCTGGATAAGGATGGTGAAGTGCTGGCTTCAGGGCAGAACATCCGCAGGGCTTTTTCAGCCCCTGCGGGACATCATAAAATTATTTTACAAGGAAGTGGTGCTTGCTGAAAACGCCTCGTGGATATTCCGCTTTACGCCATACCTTGTATTTGGTGTAAGCGTCCTTGCAGCAGCGATTATCCCAATCCTTTCTACGGATTTATCTCTGGCCTTAACAGCAGATGCAATCGTACTGGTAGCGCTCTTTGCCATTGCGCGGTTTTTTACTGCCCTGGCAGGGATGGACATCGGCACAGCCTTTGGCGGCATGGGTTCAAGCCGCGAGATGATGATAGCATCCCTATCTGAGCCTGCAATGCTCATGGCGATATTTACGGTGTCCTTGGTTGCTCAGTCCACTTCATTGGCGCAGATAGCACTGGTAATTGGCCATGGACCTTTCATTCTCAGGCCGTCCCTTGCTTTTGCATTATTGGCATTTGTGCTTATTGCCATAGCAGAGAATGGGAGAATACCGGTTGACAACCCTGCAACCCATCTGGAACTTACTATGATACACGAGGCAATGATTTTGGAGTATTCAGGCAGGCACCTGGCGCTCATTGAATGGGCGAGCATGATGAAGCTCTTTCTCTTTGCAAGCCTCGGAATAGTTGCGTTCTTCCCGTGGGGTATTGGAGAAGGCAGTTTAAAAGATATCCCCATAGCATTTGTTTTATTGATAGCAAAGCTCTTTATCGCAGGCATTGTCCTTGTATTGATAGAAACAGGTCTGGCAAAGATGCGGATATTCCGCGTGCCAGAATTTTTAGGAAGCGCATTCCTGTTTGCGACATTGGGGATGCTTTCTTATTTTATATTGGAGTGATATGACCACAAGTCTTGCCGCCCAAATAAACAGCGTCCTCGCAGCGCTTATACTCCTTACTGCCTTTGGCCTCCTTGTGCAGAGGAGGATTTATGGGCTTTTGCATCTCTTTGCATGGCAGGGGCTGTTCCTTTCTATAAGCACAGCATTAGTCGGCTATGCGGCAGGGTCTCATCACCTCTATATATCGTCTATTTTAACACTGGCATTAAAGGTCATTCTTTTGCCATATATACTCCATGCCCTGATTGTACGACTGCAGATCCGTAAAGAGATTGAGGCTGTCGTAAATGTCCCGACTACAATGCTCATCGGTATTGCGCTGGTAATATTCTCTTATCATCTAA
>Ga0209212_1003044_pt1 | contig 22767 bp, 18 predicted proteins | sample RifGroC2_FD_183996 | JGI IMG/M metagenome (GOLD analysis project Ga0209212, IMG submission 183996) | Groundwater microbial communities from Rifle, Colorado, USA - Groundwater C2 (SPAdes) (version 2) | ecosystem: Environmental > Aquatic > Deep subsurface > Groundwater | place: Rifle, Colorado... | reverse complement strand
GAAGTTAGACTATGCCGCCTCCCTGCTGGCTTACGCCGAGGGGGGGAATATCCCGGCCCAGAACCTGCTTGCCGAAGCCTACCTTACCGGGCACGGTGCGAAGCAGGACTACGCGGAAGCTTTTAAGTGGTTTAAAAAGTCGGCCGACCAAGGGAATGGCGCGGCCCAGTTCAAACTGGGGGGGCTTTATTATTCCGGTTCCGGGGTCAGGCGCGACCTGGCGGCCTCGCTGGCCTGGTTGCGCCGCTCAGCGGAGGGCGGGTATGCTCCGGCCCAGGCCGCGCTGGGGGCAAAACATATCGCAGGAGAGGATGTGCAGAAAGATGCGGCTCTCGGTCTGGACTGGGTCAAAAAAGCCGCTGAAGCCGGACATGAGCCGTCGCAGTTCCAACTGGGCTCGATGTTTTATTATGGCAGGAACGCCGCCGTCGATAAGGCGGAGGCCGTGAAATGGTTCCGCCTTTCCGCTGCAAGCGGCAACCCGCAGGCGCAGTTCAACGCGGGGCTGATGCTGGCGAAGGGCGACGGGGTTCCGCGGGATTACGAAGAAGCCTTCAAGTGGCTGGTCCTGGCCTCCGGTTCTTCCTCGCCCGCGCTAAGCGCCGACGCCTCCCGCGCCATGGCGGCCGTGCAGGGCGCTCTTTCCCAGGACGCCGCCGCGCGTGCCCGCGCCGAGGCGGAAAAACTTCGCGCTAAGATATCGTCAGCCGGGCTTTCCCCATTCTCCGGTCCAGGGAAAAAGTGACATTGCCGCCCGTCTCTTATAACTTAATTATAAATTAATTTGACTGTTAGGATCCCGGCTGGTATGCTATATCATCGTATTTTCAGTGTTCTTTCTCGCCGTCGCGTGGACCGCGGTTTTGTATGCCCGGGAAGGCCAGGGGGAATAGGTACAGGATCGGACGCAGACCAGGGCTCATAACAGGGGCGAAAGGTGGCTATATTTATGAAATATCTGCTTACCGTAATGTCGGTTTTCTGCCTCGCGGCGGCTCCGCTTTCGGCGGAGGCCGGCGCCTATGAAGAACTCTCCCTTTCCTGCGAGGCCGCCGGCATCGGGCAGCAGGACCAGGCAGCTGTCCCGGTTCCCGCGGCGGTGGAACAGCGCGAAGCCGTACAGGAACTTCCACCAAACAACGACGAGCCGGGCTTTAACTGGCCCGCGGCAGGCATGGCCAAGGACGCCCTGGCCCCGGCCCATTTCGTATACACCGGTCGTGTTCAGGCCGCGCTTAAACTTTCGCCCGATGACGTCTCCCCGGCGGTCTGCGATCTTTCCCCAGGCACATTGTATGAAACCGCCTATAAGCCGGATTTCGAGGGGGATTATCTGCGTTTCGAGTTTTATCTGCCGGTGACTGACTGCCCGCAAAAGGGCGGTTATTTATCCCTGCTGCAGGTTTCCTCCAGTTCCGCCGGCGGGCTTTGGGAACTGCCCAGGCCGGTGCGCGCCTTTCTCGACACCCTGGCTTACGCCGAGGGGACCGATTGGCATTACAATTACATCTATACCTTCGCCACGTTCGACAGCTACGCCGCCCATCCGGCCAGGCGCATCTGCGCCGGCAGCCTCTGTTCCACAGCGGCCGGGCGCTACCAGTTCCTTTCCAGCACTTGGGCGCCGCTTGCCTCCGACCTTGCCTTGGGGGATTTTTCGCCGCCCAACCAGGATAAAGCGTGTCTTGAGACGATACGCCGTGCCGGCGCCTACGGCCTGGTGAAGAATTCCTATAAATACGAGAACTTTTCCGCCGCCCTGACCAAACTCAACAAGATCTGGGCTTCCCTGCCCGGCAGCCCCTACGGCCAGCCTACCCATAGCCGCGCCGAATTATGGAAAGCCTATCAAGCCGCTTTGGCACGTTGACCTTTTTCGCCGCCGGGCAGGGTTCGGGATCGCGGCGGAATTTCTGTTGTGTAATGCGTAAGACCGGCACCTCTATTAGGGAATAATAGTGCATCATGAAAGACTCCACAGGCGCTAAAAAGACCTGCCCCCATTGCGGCAGCCAGTTAAGTAAAACTCCGTCGATACCGCTTTATATACTGATACCGGCGCTGATAACGGGCGCGGTGTTATTTTTACTGAAGTCCGGGCGGGCCGACATCGAGACGCCCATGCCCGGCGGGCGGCTGGGCGCCGACGCGGCGGCGTACATCGGTTCCCCGGACGCGGACAAGGCCTGCGGCGTCTGCCTGACAGCCGCCGATAAATTCCTGGCGGAGAAACGCCTGGCCGCCCTGCGGGAGAAGACAAAGGATATGGCCGCTATTCCCGCCGGTGAATATCAGACCGGTTCCCCGGACGGGTTGGGCGATTCGGACGAGCACCCGCGGCACCAGGTCCGTCTTGACGTTTTTTATATTGAGAAGCATGAAGTTACCACGGCTGCTTATCTTAAGTTCGCGGGGGAGACCGGCGGCAATTACCCCGAATGGGAGGCCGCGGCCAGAGGCGGTACGGCCTCGGCCTTCTCCTTCGGAGATAATTCCGCCAGGGCCGGCGACTATGCCTGGTATAATGCCAACGCCGGAGAAAAGCCTAACCCGGTGGGGGAGAAGAAACCCAATAATTACGGCCTCTATGATATGCACGGCAATGTCTGGGAATGGGTTTCAGACCGCTATGACAAGGCATATTACGCCAAAGGCGCCAATGCCGCCCCGGAAGGCCCCGCCGGCGGGACGGAGAACGTTATCCGCGGCGGTTCCTGGGATTTCGACGCGGAGTCCCTGCGGTCCGCCAACAGGGCCAGCACGTACAAGGCCAATGACGACATCGGTTTCCGCTGCGCCGTGTCCGAAAGCGCTCTGACCGGGGGGTAGTTTCGGCAGGAAAATCATGAAATTCTTTTTATATGTGCAGGAACAGGAGCTGGGGCCGTACCTCGCGCAAGACCTGCTGCGCATGTTCGGCGGGATTTCCCCGGAGGCGCTGGTCTGCCCGGAGGCGGAATTCAAGCCCGGCCGGGCGCAATGGCGTAAGGCCGCGCTTTTCCCCGAGCTGGCCGCCTGCGTTAAACCTGAAATAGCAGAGCACCTGGTCCGTTACTCGGGCGGGTCCCCCAAGCCGCTGTCCCTGGACATCCTTTCCACCGACGACGATTCTAACATCCGCGCGCTTTTATGGAACATGCTTACGGACGCCGGCCATGTGGTGGACTTCGCCAAGGACGGCGAGGAAGTCTTTAAGCGCCTTACGGCCAAGCGCTACGACCTGGTGATCCTGGACGTCAATATGCCCAAGATGAACGGGTACAAGGTGTCGGAACTGCTGCATGACAAGCTGCCGAATCCTCCGAAGGTGATAATCTTCACGGGGAGGGACCTGGGAAAAGAGCGCCTGCAATTCGTGTGTTCGGGCGCCGACGCTATTTTAAATAAAGGCACCGGCAACGATAAACTGCTGGAAACAATAGAACAGCTTTTTGCCCCGAAGCCCAGGCCGCCCGCGCCGGTAGCGGCCTTTACGCCCGAGCCGCCCCCGCCCGGTATTGAAGCGCTCCAGGTCCGCGAAGGGCCCGCAAAGATCCAGAAAGAGGGGTTTTATGAGCCCGCGGCGGCGCCGCCAGCCCATTCCCCGGCGCCGGCCGCGGAGAACGGCGGGAATAAGGACGCCCTGCTCTCACAACTGCTCATCGAGAGCAATGCCCTTAAAAAAAGCCTCGTGGATATCCGGCAGTCACTGGGCCATATAGAACTTGAAACCTCCCAGTTGGGGACACGGCTGGAAAAACAGGTGCAGAAGTACCGGGATGAAAATTGCGAAGCCCTCCTTAGAACGGAGGCGCAATGGCGGCAGCACCGTAATTATGCGACGCTTATAGCGTTATGCATGCTCGCCGCCGTACTCTTCGCCCTGGTCCCGTGGCGCTAAAGGTAAAAAAGCAGATCAATACGCTATCCCGCCTGAAGGGCCGGTCTGGAGAAACAACATGAAAATACACATCGCTGAAGACGACGAACTGCTCCGCGCCCTGCTGGCGGATTTTATTTCCGAACTGGGGCACGAGGTTAAAACCGCCGGGAACGGCATGGAACTGGTGAAACTGGCCCTTGCGGAACGCCCGGACCTGGTGATGACCGATCTGCATATGCCCGAGATGGCGGGCAATTCCATGATCGCTATGATGGATATGTATCCGGACCTGGCAGGGATACCGGTAATAATTATTTCCGGCGCCGGCGCCGGAGAACTGGCCGATATGGGGATCCCGGCGGAGATCCCCATCCTGCCGAAACCTTTCGACTTCGCCAGGATCACCCTGGAACTTGAAAAGGCGCTCCGGAAAACCCGGTCATAATTCGCCTCAGAAATCGCAGATCTTGACTATCCTTCCTTCTATCTCGAAAAGGGCCGACTTTTCGGCTTTTTTTGTGATGGCGTAGGTGTGCGCCGCCGAAATGTTCAGCGACATCAGGGGGAAGAAATTCGTCAATTCCGTATGAGAGGCCCGGAAGGTCCCTTTCCGCAGATAAACAAGTTTGCCGGAATCGGCAAGTTCCGAACTCAGGGCCTGCAATCTTTGCTGCGTCTCCAGGACGGTATTGCCGTGGGGGAATTCCACCATGGCGCCGGCCATGGGACATTTGTAGGTCCCGTCCGGAGCCCGCTTTAACAGACCCGCCGCGGTCAGGTCCTTGAAAGCGCTCCTGACGCCGGGCTCCGGCCGGTTTATCCGCGCGGCCAGCGCTTCGGCCGTCCATTTATCATCGTCATTGGACATAGCCAGCCAGCAATGGTACGTATACTTGTCCTTCGCTATGACTCCCAATTGTTTGGGCGTTATGTGGTACTTGGCCTGGGTCAGGGACCTGGATATCACCTTGTGGAGGGGGGAGGAGATAGGATTCCCAGGCAGCGGTTTGAGCAGCGGTTCCAGTAAATGCGTGAAACCGCTTTCTCCCAGCAGGGTTTTAAGGAACGAGAGTATAATTAAAGTGGCGGAGTGGCTGCCCGGCACCAGCCGCAGCGCGTATATGATCATAGCCAGATTCTCAAAAGCCGGGAGTCTTTTGCCCTGCTCCATCATCAAATACATCCGGTATGAGATTTTAAGCACGGGCTTGCCGCCGTTGTCGTGGTAAAAGCGGTAGGCGGTGGCAAAACCGGCTTCTTTTCTTGATCTGGTCAATGCCGCGGAGAAAATAGTTCCCATGGGTCCCTCTCGTTCCTCGTCCTGTTCTTATTCAAGCAAAATATAGGGAGGGTTAGGAACCCGGGTTCTGCGCTCAAGGGGGTTCGTCATTTCTTCGGGATTTCGGGGGGTCCCTCTTATAAACTATATCAAGCAGGTGTGAACTCTATGGGAAGAGCGGCAAAATCCGTTACCTTAATGCTCAGCGGCGCCATTGCGGCGGCGTCTTTCGCTTTTTCTCCGGCGGCCTGGTGCTCCGCGGGCTCCACCGGCGCCGCTTTTCTCAAGTTCACACCGGGGCCCCGCGCCACCGGCATGGGCGATTCGCACGTTTCAGTCACCGGGGACGCCTACTCTTCGTACTGGAACCCCGCCGGGCTCGCCGCCGTTGAAATGCCCGAATTCGCCGCCACTTATAATTCCTCGTTCGAAGACGTAAACACGCAGTACCTGGCCGCGGCCTGGCCGCTGGAATACGGCTCCACGCTCGGTTTGGGGGTAACGCGCCTCACGGTGTCCCCTTTCCAGGGTTACGACGCCTCCGGCGTAAAGACCGGGAATATCGACGCCTCCGACATGGCCGTCGGCTTTTCCTACGGCCGGGCCTTTCTCAAGGACGAGATCTCACGTCCGGTGTTCAGCGCCGGCGCCACCGTCAAATATATAAACGAGCGGCTCGACAACGTTTCGGCTACGGCTTTTGCCGCCGACGCCGGCGCCGTCTACTACCTCAGGCCCTCTAATTACTGGATGCGCAACCTGCCGGGGCAGGAGTTCCGCGTGGCGCTGGCCGTGCGCAATATCGGCACCGGCCTGAAATTCGACAAGGGCACGACCGCGCTGCCCGCGTGCCTGACGCTGGGCGGTTCCTGGCATTCGCATCCCGGCGGCAGCGGCAGCCTTATCCTCAGCCTGGACAATGTCATGCAGGCCGGGGAGGGCTACTACGCGGCCCTTGGGGCGGAATACACCGCTTTCCAGCTGCTGTCCATGCGCGTCGGCTACCGCACCGGGCAGGATATCGGGTCCGGCATCCGCGCCGGCGTCGGTTTCCATCTTTCCGTAGTCGACCTGGACTATTCCATGTCCCCGTTCGGCGATCTGGGCAGTATGCACAAGTTCGGCCTGTCCATGAAGTTCGGTTCGCCTAAATCCGCCCAGCCCCTGGCCGGGGAAACCAGCCGCGCCACCAAGGCTAAACTGATAGCCCCCAAACAGAAAATTGAGCGCCTGGATGTTTTCGCCAAGGATTTCCTGGCCCTGGCCCAGAAGGACATAGACGCCAGGCGCTATGTTTCGGCTATGGATAATATGAAGAAGGCCTTCAACCTTGAGCCGGAACTGCGCGGCGGAGAATGGGGGGGCAGGGAAAAACGCCTGGGCGCCATTGCGGCCGGGCTGAAACTGCGGGAGATCCCCGCGCGCGAGAAGCGCTTCGCTCCGGGGCCTGAACAGGCGGACGTGGCCGCCGAGGCCGTGCTGGCATACATGCAGGGGCAGGACCTCAAAGCCCTGCTGCTCGCCCAGGCGGCTTATGGCACTGATATCCGCGGCGACGCGGTGTTCGAAGAGTTGCTTTCCCTGGTCAGCGAACTTGTCAGGATAGCTGTCCGCCGCGACGAAATACTGCCGAAAGCCGCCCTTATAAAAGAAAAGCTGAAAAGATCCGCCCGCGGCTTCTACATACAGCAGTTCGACATGGCGGCCAGGGAGTGCGAGGAAGTGGTGCTGCTTGACGAGACCAACCATATGGCCTGGACCCGCATGGGCTCGGCCTACTACATGCTGTCTGACAAGGAAAGGGCGAGGAAAGCGTATTTAAAAGCGCTGCAGATCAACCCGGACGACCTGGTAACGCTGGAATTCGTACGCAAACAGGGCTGGGATACCGGTGGCCGCAAGCCCTAGCTGTTATGGAAATACTTGCCGTGATCTTTATCCCCGTGCTCCTGCTGCTCCTTGGCGGCGGGTTCCTTGTTGTCGCGCAGGTCAGCGGCTTTATGCAGTCCAACATGGCCAGCAGCCGGCAGAACTTTTCCAATATGATCATCCAGCGCTATATGGAAAGGATCGCCATGGCCCGCACCCAGCTTTACCAGCGCAGTCTCGAACTGGAGGGCCTGTCCAATAAACTGGTCTTCTCCAACCAGGAACTGGAACGCCTCAACGACATGAAGTCAAAGTTCCTCTCCATGGTGGTGCACGACGTGCGCACCCCGCTGGCTTCCATCAGGGGGTTCAGCGAACTGCTGATGAAGAAAGAGGCGAACGAACGGGAGAAAACCTACCTGAAGAACATCGTCAGTTCCACGGACCAGCTCGGGCGCCTCATCTCGGACCTGACCGACCTGGCCATGATAGAGGCGGGCAAACTGAAGATGGAGAAGACCCGCATAGACTTTTCAGAGGTGGCCAAGGATATCCTGCCCGGCATTTCCATAAACGCGCAGAAAAAGGGCGTGGACCTGCATGTCAACCCGCTGCCGGAAGGCATTATCATGAACGGTGACAGGTTCCGCCTGTCGCAGGTGCTCATGAACCTGCTTAACAACGCTATAAAGTTCACCCCGGCCGCCAAGCGCGTGGAACTCACGCTGCGCCCGGAGGGCCACGGCGTGGCTGCTTATGTCAAGGACTCCGGCATCGGCATCCATCCCAGCGAGACTAAAAAAATATTCGAGAAGTTCTACCAGGCCAAGTACCAGAAAGACGAGAAGCTGCGCAAGCAGGGCTGGGGGCTGGGTCTTTCTATAGCGCAGGAAGTGGTGCGGGCGCATAAGGGCGAGATCGGCGCGGTCAGTCCGGGCCTCGGCAAAGGCTCTACGTTCTATTTCAGGGTGCCGTTGGAATCTTAGGAGGAATCATGGACTTTACTACATTGGGCGGCGTCGCGGCTTTTGCCGTTCTGATCTTCGTGGGGATAATGACAAAACAGCTTTCCGGCTCGCTTTTAAACCTCCACGGCTTGCTGGTAGTGGCCGGCGGCACGCTGGTGGCCATGCTTGTGAATACGCCGCGCAGGTATCTGTCAAAGGCGCTGTCCGAAGTGTTCTATATCTTCAAGGAAGGGGCGGAATCCGACCTGGGACGGATGGTCCCGGTTCTGGTGGCCCTGGCCGAGCAGTGCCGGATGCGCGGCCTTTCGGCCATGAAGGACGCCGACTCCCGTGTTGCGGGGGGGTTCCTCGCCAGGGCGTCCGCGGCCGCGCTGGAGTACAACGACTACCAGTTCGTGCGCCAGGTGCTCGAGCAGGAGATCAACCAGGGTTACGACGAAATAAACGAGGTGGCGAATATTTACAGGACCATGGGCGTGCTAGCCCCGATGTTCGGCCTTATCGGCACCTTGATGGGCATCATCGGCGTTCTGAAGGAGCTCTCCAACCCGGAAACGGTGGGGCCGGCCATGGCCGTGGCCATCACTTCGGCTTTTTACGGCATCCTGTTCGCCAACATGGTGTGCGTGCCTATCGCCGGCAAGATCCGCGCGCGCGCCCTGTTGGAGGTAAAAATGCGGTCCATGATCCTGGAAGGGGTGCTTGAAATCATGAAGGGCAGCATGCCCATGGTGGTGGAGCGGCGGTTGCAGTCTTACCTGTAAAAGGGAAAAAGTATGAAAACTATCAAATTAATTCTTCTGCTGCTTCTCCCCGCCTGTGCCGCGCGGGCGTCCGCGCAGGGGCTCCCGTTCGAGGACAAGGCCAAGTATGAAAAAGTGCTTGAGCAAAAAGTGGACGACGTCCTGGTACGGCTGTTGGGCCCCAACCAGGCCAAGGTGGTCGTTGAGGCTACCATGGACTTTACCCGCACTGAAAAACTGGACATAAACCCAGCGGCGGATAAGACCAAAGCCGACCAGTTCAAGTGGCAGAGTATCGGGGGAGACAGTATGGCTTCCGATTATCTTATGCCCGGCTTTCCGCTGCTCAGCGCGGGAGAAGAGCAAAGCAAGTCCTACAATAAACAGACCAGTTTCCCGTCGGCTATCGTAAAGCGTCTGAATGTCACCGTGCTCCTGAACAAGGACGTCCCGGAGGTTGCGGCCCAGAACATAAAGATAGTGGTTTCCGACCTGCTGATGGTTTCCTCCGCGCGCGGCGACGCGGTTTCCATTATAAGGGCTCCGTTCGCGCCGCTGTGGAAGACCATCTGGTACACGCCGGAAACGCTCAGCCTGGTAGTGAAGTACATTATTCTCAGCGTAATGGGCATAGTGGGCATCATCGTGGTGGCGGTAGGTTTCCTTAAACTTGCGGATGCCATGAGTACCATGGCCAAAGTACAGCAGAACCACCAGATAAGCATGGATTTCGGCAAGGGAGGGGAAGGCGGCGCGCCAGGAGAGGGCGGCGGCACGCCCCTGCTCGGGGCCGGCGCCGGCAAGGCGCCCGGCAAGGAAGCCGCCGAGGAAGCGGGGCAGGAGGCCAACGGCAAAGTGGTCTTCAACGTGCGCAAGGACCAGGTGCCGTTCCTGATAAGCATGATGCTCAAAGAGGACCCGGCCAACGTCGCCCTGGTGGCCACCCATCTTGAGCCGGAAGTGCGCAGCGAGTTCCTCCGGGCTATGCCTTCCGACTTTTCCTCCGAGATCATAGCCAGCATGGCCAACGTCCGCTTTATGGAGCCGGACGTCATTACGGCGCTCAAGGACGAACTGGAACGGCGCCTCAGCGGCGCCGTCGGCGGCGTGGAAAAAGTGCTCGAAGCGCTCGAGAACGTCGGGTTGAGCGTTAAGAAAAGCATGCTTAAACAGCTTGAAGAAAAACATCCCGACCTCGCCCGCGAAGTGAAGGGCCGCATCCTGCTGTTCGAGGACCTCGGCAAACTGGAAGACCGGGAAATGTCCCTGCTGGCCTCCTCGGTGAAAATAGAGGACTGGTCGGCGGTGATCTGGGATATGCCGGAACTCTTTAAGGGCAGGCTGAGGACGCAGATGGCGGAAAAGACCTGGCGTATGCTGGAGGAGAGCGCCAAATACGGCATGCCATCGCGCGAGAAGATAGACGCGGCGGCGGAGACGGTTATGGCGGTGGCGGTAAAACTTATCAGCGAAGGACGCGTAGTGAACCCGCTTACGCGGCCCGCGGCCCCGGCGGCCATTGAACAGGCGCCGGCTTAATTATTTCAGGAGGCCTTATGGACTTCAACCAGAACAAAGACAAACAGGGCGGCGGACATTCGGTTTTCGCGGGGATCCTCCCGCAGGAGGCGCCGGCCCAGCCCGCCGCGCAGGTGCCGCAGGAGGTCCGCCGCGGCCCGTCCGCCGACGAGGCCATCTCCGCCGTCAAGACGAAGATCGACGCCATGGAGAAGACCATCCTGGCCCAGATAGAGAGAAAAATGGAGGAGAAGGCTGCGCAGGCCGCCGTTCAGCCGCCGCCGCCTCCGCCTTCCCCGGTGCCGGCCCTTATGCTGAAGAAGATCGAGGACCTGGAGAACAGGCTGAAGGATTACCAGGAGCGCTCCGTGGTCTCCGCCGGGCAGCTGAAGTCCATAGAGGAGTCCAAGATCGGCGCCCGCCGCGAAATAGAGGACCTGCTGAAAGCCGTGCGCGAGCAGCAGAAGTTCTCGGAACTCGACCGCCAGATGCACGAGCAGCTGCAGAAATCCTGGACCCGCGTGGAGGACCTGGAGAAGAAACTCATGGATATCTTCACCACCACGTCGAAACCTGCGGCGCAGGAAGTCGTACAGCCTGATCCCGCCGCGGTGGCGAAAGTGGTGGCGGACGCCGTCTCTCCCCTGGCCGCCCTGGCTTCCTCCGTGGAGCGGCGCCTTGCCGTCCTGTCCGCGAAGGTCGAAGCCGAGATCTCGGACCACGCCCAGGCCAGGCGCGCGCCCGACAGGTTCGAGGAGAAATTTTTCGCTTTCAAAGAAGAGATGAGGGAAACGTTCGCGGCGGCCGCATCAGGGCTCAAAGAGGACCGCGCGGGCCTGTTGGAGGAAGTCTCCGGCCTTATCAGGACGGCCCTGCGCGACGAGAGTTCGCTGGTGGAGAAATATTCCGGCGAAATGCTCGCCCTGTCGCGCGACCGCCAGGACGCCCTGGCCAAGAACGTGTCGACGCAGATGGACGCCCTTGTAATGCGGTCCGACGAAGAGAGCCGCAGGGTTTCCGCGCTTTCGGACGCCCTGGACAGGCGTGCGGCGCAGGAACAGGAACGGGCACAGACCCTGGCCGCCGAACTGGCAAAGACCATAGCGGCGTTCGGCGCCGACGTCTCCGCCAAAATAGCCGACAGCCAGAAGGAGCAGACCGAAAAACTTAAAGCCGTCTGCGGCCTGGCCGGCAGTTCCCTAGGCGGGCTGGAGGCCGCGCGATCTTCGGTCTCGCGCCTGCAGGGACGCCTGGCGGAGCTGGAAAAGGCCGTCGGCGACATCGTTAAGGGAATGGACGCCGTGAACCTTGAAGGTCTGCTGGGCGTTTCAGGGGTGATGGTGCGCAAGAACTACGAGGCCCTGACGCTGGCTCTCGGGAAATTCTCCGAGGAGGAAGTTTTTCTGAGGGAAGCGCAGGCCAAGCTCGCCGCCGTCCTTAAAGCCGGCGGGGCGGACTGAGCCCGGAGGGCTTTTTATATGGCCGTTTATAGACCTAGACGCGACGATCTCGAGAACAACCTCAACAAGGGCGCGCTGTGGGCCGTGACCTACGGCGACCTTATGAGCTACCTGATGATCTTCTTCCTGGTGCTTTTCTCCTTCTCCATCTCCAAGGCGGACAAGTCCAAGAGCCGCAAGTACGAGGAATCGCTGGGAAATATTCAGAAGGCTTTCGGCGGCAAGGCGGACCAGAAGCGCCTCGACCGCGCCAAGGCGCAGGAGAACGAGGAGGCCGCGGCCGAGAAACTTATGGAGTCCGTCCAGTCCAGCCTCGTGCAGGTGGAATCCAGCGAGAAGAAAATTAAACTTGTGTTGACCGAGGGCGTGCTCTTCGACTCGGGCAAGGCCGACCTGAAAGAAAAGGCCAAGACCATCCTGCTGCCGATAGTGGATGAGTTGAAGAAACTGCCCAACGAGGTCGTCGTCGAGGGGCACACGGATAACGTGCCCATAAAGAGCGGGCGTTATGCCACCAACTGGGAACTTTCCATGGCGCGGGCCTACAGCGTTATAAGTTATCTGCAAAGCATGGGGATGAGCCCCAAAAAACTGGCCGGCATCGGCTACGGCGAGAACCGCCCGGTCGCCGATAACCTGACCCCGGTGGCCAGGGCCAGGAACAGGCGCATAGAGATATCGCTGATAAAGAGCGAGTAGGGCTATGAAACATAAGAAAGAGGACGAACCCCATTTATTCGGGCAATCTTCCGGCGAGGGGTGCGGCGGTAATTCCCTGTTCTCCGGTATAAACGAGCCGCGCCAGGAAGGAAGCGTGCTGCCGCCGCCGTCCGCTCCTCCTCCTGCGCCCCCGGCTCCCGCGGCGGCCGCCGCCCGTGACGCGCAGGCCTTATGGGCCTCGGCCTCCGGGGAAATATGCGCCAGGCTCAAAGCGGTAGAAAAAAATAATTTAGAACTTAAAGACCACGCGGCCGGCCTGGCAGCCGAGATCTCCGGGCTGCGCGAGGCTTCGGCCCGGGACGCGCAGGCGCTGGCTTCTTTTTGTTCCGCTGTGGAAACACTTAAGAACGATTTTGCCGGGATCTGCGAAGTGGTGGCCGAGGAACGGGACGGCCTGGAAAGTTTCCTGCGCTCCTTCGAGGAGGACAGGCGGCTGCGCGACGCCTCCATAGCCGGGTTCAAAGAGGACCTGGCTTCCATCCGGGGCGCGCTCAGATCGGTTTCCGTTTACGGGGCCGGCATCGAGAAGGCGCTGACGGAGACCAACCGGAAATATTCAGAGATAGACGCGCGGCTTGTGCGGGCCGAGACCGTTTCGGACCGGGTGCGCGACTTCGAGGCCGAGGTGCGCGCCGCACGGCTGCCGGAGGAAAAGTGCGCTTACCTTGCCGGCAGGCTGGAAGGCCTGGATAAACGGGTTTCGGACGTTTTGGGGGCGCATAACTGCGACGCCGACAGGCTCGCCGGGTTTTGCGGCCGTCTTGGCGAGATGCAGTCGCGTATGGACCAGCTTTCGGTCATGTTCGGTTATTTCAGGGATATGGCGGATAAACTGCGTCAGGCCCGGCCTGTCGACGTTTCGGCGGAAGATCCCGCGCGCCGCTTCGCGCGGCCACCCGACCAGGAACTGCATTTTCTCATCGACCGCATAATCTGACACGTATCCGGTGACATAATACCTGTTTTTAGCGCTTCACCCGTTGTGCGGGGAATGCGCCGTTACGAAATCGCGGTCGCCCAGCACGGCGTCGCGGTTCTTGTCGAAAGGGCGCCAGAACTTGCCGGGCACGTCCTCCGCCATGAACTCCGCGTACTTCGCCAGGGCCTCCGCCGGGCTGCCGGCGAACTGTCCAAGCACTATGTCCTTGTCGGCGGGCCCTTCGGCCGTGCCCAGGTACTGGGCGGCGCTGGACCATTTATAATCTTCCGCTTTGGCGGCCAGGCCGGCCTTGACCGGCTCGGAGTGTATGAAACGCGCCAGGGCGGCGGAATATTTGTCCGGCTGTATCAATTTATATTTGCAGCTCCCGACGGCGTAGCCGGGCAGGGTCTTGTCCCGCCCCAGGCCGCCCATTACCGAGTGCAGGTCGGCGCCCGGGGTCACAAAATACAGCAGCGCCCGTCCGGGCAGCAGCGCGTAGGCCGGCAGTTTAAGGCCGAAATCCTTTTTAGCTTTTTCTACAAGCCGCAGGTATTCGGCCTTGTCGGCGTCGTTTTGCAAAGCGGCGCCGTGGTCCGTTACCAGGCAATGCGCGTTCTTAAAAAACATTCTTATACCTCCGTGGGGTCACCGGCTTGTTATTGTAGCACATGGCGGTGTCATCACGGCGGCGGCCCTTTTTTGTATAATTAATATTGTTTTTTATATAAGGACGCCCTGAAATGACCACCAAGAACACGGATTACTCGAAAACGGTTTTTCTGCCCAATACCTCCTTCTCCATGCGCGGGGACCTGACCAAAAAAGAGCCCGGCATTCTCGACGGCTGGAACAAGATGGACCTTTACGGCAAAATGCTGGAGAAGCGCCGGTCCGCCAAGCCTTTCATTCTGCACGACGGCCCGCCTTACGCCAACGGCCCCATCCACATAGGCACCGCGCTCAACAAGATCCTCAAGGACATGGTCGTCAAATCCCACGCCCTGCTGGGCCATTACACGCCCTACGTGCCGGGCTGGGACTGCCACGGCCTGCCCATTGAACAGGCCCTCCTCAAAGAAATGAAGATGGGCAAGCGCCACATCGACGACATCCCCGCTTTCCGCCGCAGCGCGCGCGATTTCGCCAACCGCTTTCTCGACATACAGCGCGAGGGCTTTAAGCGCCTCGGCGTGCTGGCCGCCTGGGCCAAACCCTACATCACCATGTCCAAGGAGTACGAAGGCACCGTTATAAAGGCCTTCCGCGAACTGCTGGAAAAAGGCCACATTCACCGCGACAAAAAGACCATCTACTGGTGCGTCTCGTGCGAGACCGCCCTGGCCGACGCCGAGGTGGAATACGCCGACAAGACCTCCCCGTCCATCTACGTGCGCTTCCCGCTGGAGACCCTGCCGGGCGAAATAGAGGCGGTGGCCAAGAACCGCGCCTCCATAGTTATCTGGACCACCACGCCGTGGACGCTGCCCTCCAATATGGCCGCGGCCGTGGCCAAGGACGAGACTTACCGCGTGCTGGAGACCGGCGGGCAGTTCCTTATCGTCGCCGACAAGCTGGCCGACGCTTTCCTGGCCGCCACCGGCCTTGAGGCCGTTAAAGGCGCCGTTATCCCCGGCGAGAAACTGGTCGGGCTTAAATACAGCCACTGCCTGGCGGCTCACCTGCCGGAAGCCCGGCGCTTCCCGCGCCAGGTCATCGCCACCGATTTCGTGGACATGTCCACCGGCACCGGTATCGTGCACATCGCCCCCGGCCACGGCGAGGAGGACTTCCACGCCGGCAAGAAGTGGGGGCTGGAGATCTTCTGCCCCGTCAAAGAGGACGGCCGCTTCAACGCGGACGCCGGCATCTTCGAAGGCATGAAGGTTTTTGAATCCAACGAAAAAGTGGTTGAAACGCTCAAGACCGACGGGCTCCTGCTGGGCTACAAGAAGATAGCCCACAGCTACCCGCACTGCTGGCGCTGCAAACAGCCGGTGATCTTCCGCGCCACCGAGCAGTGGTTCCTCAAAGTGGACCTGGACGGCCTGCGCCAGAAACTGCTGAAAGCCGCCGACGGCGTGCGCTGGCTGCCGGCCGCCGGGCATGAACGGATGGCGGGCATGCTTAAGACCAGGCCCGACTGGTGCCTTTCCCGGCAGCGCTACTGGGGCACCCCGATCATCGCCGTCTACTGCAAGGACTGCGGCAAGGTGCAGACCGATTCCGCTTTCCTCAAGCGCATGGAAGAGCGCGTCTTTAATGAAGGCAGCGATTTCTGGTTCTCCGAATCCGTGGAGCAGCTGATGGGCCCCGGGCACAAGTGCTCCTGCGGCAGCGCCAATTTCTCCAAGGAAAAGGACATCATGGACGTCTGGCTCGACTCCGGCGTCTCCTGGTACGCCGTGCTCGAGGGGGGGATGCTCGGCCCCGGCAAGTTCTTCCCCGCCGACGTGTACCTGGAGGGTTCCGACCAGCACCGCGGCTGGTTCCAGACCTCCCTCATCCCGGCGGTGGCCCTGCGCGGCGAGCCGCCGTTCAAGGCCGTGCTCACCCACGGCATGGTGCTGGACGAACAGGGCCGCGCCATGCATAAATCGGCCGGCAACAGTATCGCCCCGCAGGAAATAATCTCCAAGTACGGCGCGGAGATCCTGCGGCTGTGGGTCGCCCTGTGCGACTATTCCGAGGACGTGCGCATCTCCGAGAAGATCCTGGCCGGCGCCATAGACACCTACCGCAAGATCCGCAATACGCTGCGCTACCTGCTGGGCAACCTGGCCGACTTTAAGCCGGCGCGGCACCGCGTCCCCGACGATAAGCTGCTGGAGATCGACCGTTATATGCGCGCCCGCCTGGCCGTCACCGTGGCCGCCGTGGAGGGCCATTACAGGAACTTCCAGTTCCGCTCCGCCATCCGCGCCGTGGCGGACTTCTGTATCCTGGACCTCTCCGCCTTCTACCTGGATTCGCTCAAGGACCGCCTCTACACGTTCACGCCTGACGCGCCCGAGCGAAGATCGGCGCAGACCGTGCTGCACGACACGCTGACCGCGGTGCTGAAGATGACCGCCCCCGTGCTGTCCTTCACGGCCGAAGAAGCGTGGACCACCGCCAGGACGGAAATAGAGCCCTCGCTCGAGGAAAGCGTTTTCCTCAGCGACTACCCCAAGTTCCCCGCGAGCTGGGCCGATAAAACCCTGCTGGAACGCTGGGAGAAGATCATGGCCGTGCGCGAAACCGTCACCAAGGCCATCGAGGAAGTGCGCGCTACCGGCGCCGTGGGCTCCTCGCTGGAAGCCAGGATACTCCTGCGCACCTCCAAGCCGGAGATGAAAGCTTTCCTGGAATCAGCCCTGCCGCTGTGGCCGCAGGTGGCCATAGTCTCCGAGGCCGCGGTAGAATTCGACGCCGCCGCCCCGGAGCTGGAAGTTAAAGTGAGCAAGGCGGAGGGGGAAAAGTGCCCCCGCTGCTGGCAATGGCGGCGCGACATAGGCAAAGACCCGCGCCACGCCGAGGTCTGCGGCCGCTGCGCGGGCGCGCTGGAGGCCTCCGTTTGAAGCGTTTCCACACCCCGGCCATAGTGCTGTGCGTGTTCCTGCTCGACCGCCTGACCAAGAGCTGGGCGGTCGAGAGTCTTTATCTTAAGTCGGTGCGGGTGCTGGCTTTCTTCCACCTGACCTACGCCGAAAACACCGGCGTCTCGTTCGGCCTGTTCCGCGACAAGAACCTGTTCTTTCTGGTGTTCAGCGCCGCGCTGGTGGCGGTGCTGTTGTTCCTGAGGCGCCGCATTCAGGCGCACGGGCGGGCCGCCGCCCTGGGTCTGGCGCTGGTGTTGGGCGGGGCGCTGGGCAACCTTTACGACCGCATCGCCTACGGCTTTGTGGTGGACTTCCTGGATCTCTCGTTCTTTCCGGCGGTGTTCAACGTGGCGGACAGCGCCATTACCGTCGGGGCCTTGCTGCTGGCCTGGGGGATGAGGGAGAGGGAAGTCGGGGCTGAACGTTAGTGGTTCGGGGAGCGGGGAGCTTATGAAAAAAATACTTTTCTTTTTCGCGTTGACCGCGGGGCTGGCCGGCTGCAACCGGTCGCCTGAATTCTACTTCGCCAGGGCCAACGCGCTGCTGGGCGCGGGCAAAGAATCCGCCGCCATGGAGAGCTACAACAAGGCGCTGCTGCTCAGGCGCAATTTCCCGGAAGCCCTCACCGCCCGCGGCCTCCTCTTCGAGCGGCAGGGGGACAGGCAGAAAGCCGGCTTGGATTACCGCAAGGCCATAGAACTGGACCCCGCCTACCTGCCGGCCTACAACGATCTGGCCGCCATGCTGATGGACGCCGAGAGTTACGCCGAGGCCGCCAAACTGCTTACCGCCGCCCTGGAGGCGAACCCCGGCTATTCTTATGCCATGCTCAACCGCGGGCTTTCCCGCTATAAGCTGGGTGATTGCGCCGGGGCCACCGAAGACCTGTCCCGCGCCCTGCAGCTTAATCCCAAATTCGAACTGGCCTACTACCACCGGGCCCTCTGCGCCCGCAAGGCCGGCAACCTGCCCGCCGCCCTTTCCGACCTGGACGCCGTGCTGGCCCTCAACCCGGCCGCGGCGCTCGCCTGGTTCGAGCGGGGCAAAGCCGTGTACGCCATGACCGATTATCCCGGCGCCGCCGCCGACCTTATGAAAGCGGCCGAGCTTAAACCGGAAGACCCGGCTTTCACCTACTGGCGCGCGCTCGCTCTTTATAAGACCGGCGACCTGCCAGCGGCCCTGGAGACCGCTGTGCGCGCGGCCGCCCTGAAACCCGGCTCCCACCAGGCGGAAGGCCTGCTGGGCGATATCTACGCCGCCATGAAGGACGCCGCCCAGGCCCGCGAACATTACGCGCGCGCCGCCGGCCTGGCCCCGCAGTACGCGGCCGCCTACCGGGCGCGCCAGGCCGCGCTCGGGCGCCCCGCGGTGCCCGCCGGTAAGAAGCGCGGCAAAGCCCGCCCGGGGAGGAACTAAAAATGTCCGACGACCAGACCCTTTCCCCCTGGCGCAAGAAATTCCTGGCTACCAGGATGACCTTCGAGAGCATCCTGTTCGAAAGGGAACTGGTGATGCCGCAGCGGGAGAAACTCAGCGTCGGGCTGCTGGGCCTGGCCGGCGTCTGGCTGTTCCACGCCCTGCTGCTGGCCCAGTGGGCGCTGCGCCGCGGCTATTTCTTCACGCAGACGGACGCCGATAGCTTTAACGCCGTGCTGCGCTACGCCGCCTACCTTAAGAGCCAGAGCTTCTGGGCGCTTATTAAACCGGAGTTCTCCGGCCTCTCGCTCAACCCGCCGCTCTACTACCTGTCCTACGTGCCGGTCTTCAACTACATAACCAAAGACCTGAACCTGGCGCTGATCCTGGTCAATTCCTTCTTCCTGCTCATCCTCGCCCTTGCCATCTTCCTCGCCGTGCGCCGCAGCCGCCCCAACAGCGCCGGCTGGCTCGGCGCGGCCTTCGCGCTGGCTATGCCCTTCGTGCTTGAGACCGCGCGCCGCCCCGCCCCGGAGCTGGCGTTGATGTCCATGGCTGCCGCCCTTTACGCCTGCTATATCCGCTCCGACGATTTCGAGCATCCTGGGTGGACCTTCGCTTTTGCGGTAACCATGGGCTTGGGTTTTTTCTCGCACAGGTTCTTCTGGCTTTACGCCCTGCCGCTGCTGCCGTTCATCGGGGCCGGCTTCGCCAGCCCCTATACGCGAGACGAGCTGTTCAAGGGCTTCTTCCCCGGCGTCATCCTAAACCTGCCCTGGTACCTGTTCCTGGCGGCGGCTATGGGCGCGGGCCTTATCCCGTTCTGGGGCCACTATAACGGTTTCTGGCATTACTTCAGGCTGGGCGCCGCCTCCGCGGGCCTGCCGCTGTTCACGCTGGGCGCGGCCGCGCTCACGTGGATGTATTTCTCGGTGTTCATGCCTTATGAAAAGAAGAAAGTGGTGGCGGCCTGGTTCTGGGCGCCTTACCTGCTGCTGACCCTGCTGGTGCGCGGCAGCCACCCCGAACTGCTTTTCCCGGCCCTGCTGCCTTTTGCCGTGGCCCTGCCGGTGATGACGCCGCACGCGGCGCGCAAATACCTGCTTATTTTTGTGCTGGCGCTGGGTGCCGTGAACCAGTCCGGCCTGGTCAGGCCCGTCTTTCTGGGCGCTTACCGGCTGGCCGGCCTGCCCGTGCCGCCTTCCGGTGAGTACCGCGCGGCCGAACTGCTGGGCCTGGTGCGCTCTAACACTCCCTCCGGCGGGGGCCTGGTCGGGATCTATGGGGCCGACGCGGATTTTAATTCCGGAAGCCTGCGCTTCGCTACCGCCAGGGACGGCGCCGCGGTAAAGTTCTCAGACGCGCCCGCCTGTCCCGCCTGCGCTTTCCTGCTGGTGTACCGGTCGCCGCGCTTCGGCCAGCCGCCGTCCGCGTCTTCCCTGGCTTTCCTCGAACTTAAAAAGGAAGCCTGGTTCCCGGGGCTTTTTGAAAAAAAAGCCGAACTGGATTTCGCGGACACCTCCAGGGCGGAGGTCTACGTAAAACTGCAGGGCCGGCTGAAATTCCTGGAGGACGGGCCGCACCGCGTCAGGCACCTGGTCTACGGCCCGCTTAAAATAGACGAGGCGACCCTTACGCTGAAGGATTTCGACCCGGCCACGGGCGTCTACGGCTCCGCCGAGCTCTTCGCCCCGTACGCCTCGGCGCTGGGCGGGGATATCTACGGCCTCACGGCCGATATCTCCGGTCTTTCCGCCGCGGGGCCCGGGCTGGACCCGTTCGTCCCGGCGGGGGTGACCGCCGTTAAGGTCAGGTCGGCGAAGATCAGCTCCTACGCCGTGGAGAACTTCCTCGCGGCGCGCTTCCCTTTCCTCACCGAACTGAAGGTGAACCTGGACGAGACCCTGGACGTGTCGGCGCTGGCGCGCGGCCGCGCCCTGGAAGCCAGCTTCGCCCTTGCCCTCGCCGGCGACAGCGCGCTGGAGGCCAGGCCGGTGATGTTCTCGCTGGGCGGCCTGTCCCTGCCGGACTATTTCCTTAAACTCTTCACTTTCCGCGTGGACTTTTCGGACAATCCCTACGGGCTGAAAATCTCCAAGCTCAAGATCAAAGGTCAGATGATGGAGCTACGCTGATGCGCAAACTCTGCTTCCCGCTTCTACTTCTCTGCTGCGCCTGTGTCGACGTCCCTACCGCCACCGGGCCCGACGCCGCCGCCGCGCGCCTGCCGGTGGAAAGCCCCTACAAGGGCCTGGACCCCGGTTTTAAGACCGAAGAGACCGCGCATTTTTCGCTGTCGGCCTATACCTCCTCCGGCGCTTCCCTCTACTCCTCCCTCTGCGAGGAGAACTATACCCGCATCATGCAGGACCTCGGCCTTTACTCCTTTGTGCCGGCCAGGCCTTACAACGTGGTGGTCTACCGCGACGCCGCCGAGTTCCATGCCAAGACCGGGCAGCCGGAGTGGTCCGGCGGGGCGGCTTACGGCAACGCCCTGCTGCTTTACGAGGGGGACGGCCTGCGCGCCACCCTCGCCCACGAGATGACGCACCTGGTCTTCAACGAGTTCATGGGGCTCGGCCGGACCGAAGGGCTGCGCTGGCTCAACGAGGGCGTGGCCGTCTACGAGGAGAGCCGCTCCAGCCAGCTGTCCTCCGCCTACTACGCGGCCCGCGTGGCCAACTCGGTGGCGCCCAATCCCATCCCCTTTTCGCAGATGGTGAACCTGGCCCCGCAGAACGAAAGTCAGCGCAACGTGGACCGCTGGTACGCCCAGGTAGGCAGCGTTGCGGGCTTTATGGTCCGCCAGGGCGGGGCTTTTAATTTCTCGTCTTTCCTTTCCCGCCTGCGCGACGGCGCCACGGTGGACGCGGCCCTGGCGCTGACCTATGCCGGTTTCTGGAAAGATCTTTCGGACGTGGAAAAGGCCTGGCTGCTGGAAGTGAAACGCTGATGGCCAACATCGCGCCCGCCAAAAATCTGAAGAAAGCCGTGGTGCCGCTGGAAGGCGTGCACTGCGCTTCCTGCGTGGCCCGCCTGGAGGGAGGCCTTGGCGCCATGCCGGGGATGGCGCGCGTGTCGGTTAACCTGCCGTCGAGGACCGCTTTTCTTTCCTACGACCCCGCGCTCCTTGGCGCCGCGGCCATCTCCGGGAAAATAGAAGCCCTGGGCTATAAGGCGCTGGCCTTTTCCGAGTCCGCCGTCGCCGCCGAAAATACCGCGCTGGCCGGTCTTGAGGCCGACAAGAACATTTTCTTCACCCGTTTCCTGCTGGCGCTGGTGCTCACGGGTTTCCTGCTGCTGGACTTCGTTTTCGGTTTCTCGTCGTATACCATGATGGCCGTGGCGGCGCTGGCCTGGGGCGTGGCCGGCTGGCATTTCCACGCCGGCTTCCTGCGCGCCCTTAAGGCCCGTACCGCCGACATGAACTCCCTGGTCTCGCTGAGCACCAGCGTAACCTTCTTCTACGGCGTTTACGTCACGGTCTTCTCTTATGAAGGCCCGCATTACCACGCCCAGTGGCACGAAGTTGGCATGCTGATCACCCTGATAAACCTGGGCCGGTGGCTCGAGGCCAGGTCCAAGAGCAAGGCGGGGGAGGCGGTCTCCAAGCTTTTTAAAATAGCGCCCAAGTTCGCCAGGCGCCTGGCCGGCGGCCGCGAGGAGACCGTGCCCGTCACCAGCATAGTGCCGGGCGATGTCATCCTGCTGCGCCCCGGCGAGCAGGTGCCGGTGGACGGCCGCGTGACCGACGGCGCCTCCGACGTGGACGAAAGCCTGCTTACCGGCGAGGCCCTGCCCCTGGAAAAAGTCGCCGGGTCGCGCGTTTACGCCGGCACCATCAACAAGACCGGCGCGCTGGAATTCACCGCGGAGGGCGTGGGCGAAGACACCGTGCTGATGAAGATCATAAAGGCCGTGGAGGAGTCCCAGGCCGAAAAGAGCGCGGTGCAGCACCTGGTGGACAGGATTTCCGCCTGGTTCGTGCCGGCCGTCTTCCTGGTGGCCGTGACGGCCGCCGGGCTGTGGCTGCACTACGCCGGCGTGGAACGGGCCGTAAATATTTTCGCGGCGGTGCTGGCCGTGGCCTGCCCCTGCGCCATGGGGCTGGCCGTGCCCATGGCCGTGGCCGTCGGTTTCGGCCGGGCGGCTTCCGCCGGCATCCTTATCCGCAACGCCGACGTGCTGGAACGCATTTCCGGCGTGGACGTCGTCATCTTCGACAAGACCGGCACGGTTACCGAGGGGCGCATGCGCCTGGCCGCCCTGCGGCCGTACGGCGTTACTGAACCCGAATTTCTGGAACTCCTGGCCGCGGCGGAGGAAAAGTCCGAGCATCCTTTCGCCGAGGCCGTGCGCCAGCGCGCCCGCGAGGCCGGCCTGAAGCCCCGGGCCGTCACAGCTTTCGAGGCCGTGCCGGGCAAGGGGG
>Ga0209212_1003042_pt1 | contig 22771 bp, 23 predicted proteins | sample RifGroC2_FD_183996 | JGI IMG/M metagenome (GOLD analysis project Ga0209212, IMG submission 183996) | Groundwater microbial communities from Rifle, Colorado, USA - Groundwater C2 (SPAdes) (version 2) | ecosystem: Environmental > Aquatic > Deep subsurface > Groundwater | place: Rifle, Colorado... | reverse complement strand
TTTCAACTTTTTCAGCGGCGTTTAAAATAAAACTGGAAAATAATATAATTCAGGATTTTTCTTTTGTTTTAGGAGGAGTTGCCGCTTATACAATTAAAATGAAAAAAGTTGAAGAATTTATCAAGGACAAAGAGGCAACAGAAGATGTATTTGTTTGTGCCGGTAAAATTATAGAAGAAGAAATAGTCCCGCTTTCTGATGTAAGAGGCTCTAAAGAATACCGAATTGATCTTGCTAAAAACATTTTAAAGAAATTTTATTTGGATATTCAGCAAAATTACGACCAAAGTGAAGCTGCTTTAACTGATAAGGAATTATCTTAATGAATATAGTGGGCAAAAATATACCTCATGATAGTGCAATTACCCATGTGACAGGAAGTTCTGAATTTGTATCAGATATTCCCAAACTCAATAATGAAGTTTTGGTTGATTTTTTTCAAAGTACAGAAGCGCATGCTGAAATTTTAAACATTGATTTATCTCAAGCTCGAGAAATAGAAGGTATTATTGGATTATATACGTATAAAGATATTACAGGTGTTAATAAACTCGGACCTATAAATCAGGATGAAGTTCTTCTTGCTGAAAACAAAGTTGAATACTACGGTCAACCCATTGTTATTATTGCAGGCGAAACAATAGAATCAATTAATAAAGCAAAAAAAGCAATAAAAGTTTCTTATAAGCCTATAAAACACATTCTTTCAATAGAGGAAGCTATTAAAGAAGAATCTTATTTGTTAACTGAACAGGTTATACAAAACGGAGATATTGAAAAAGGCTTTTTTGAAGCCGAAAATATATTGGAATTTTCAGTAAACATCCCGGGACAGGAACATTTTTATCTGGAAACACAATCTGCTGTTGTTTATCCTCTGGAGAATAATTCATACAAAGTAATATCTGCCACACAAAATCCGTCTTATGTTCAAAGTTCTATAGCAGAAATCCTTGGAGTTCCTTATAGTCAGGTAATTGTGGAAACAAAAAGAATGGGCGGTGCTTTTGGAGGAAAGGAAAATCAGTCAGCACATCCTGCTGCAATGGCTGCTATCGTGGCTTCAAAAAGAAACAAAGCCGCAAGAATCAAACTTTCAGTTGACGATGATATGCAAACAACAGGAAAACGCCATGCATTTTTGAATAAATATAAAGTTGCTTTTAGTAATAATGGCTTAATCACAACGCTTTCTGCCGAATTGTTTTCTAATGGCGGTTATGCAAATGATGTTTCTACCTCTGTAATGGAAAGAGCCTTGTTAAATGCGGAAAATGCTTATTATGTTCCAAATTTTAAAGCGGTTGGGAAGATTTGTAAAACAAACCTGCCTCCAAACACTGCTTTTAGAGGTTTTGGCGCTCCTCAAGGGGTTTTAGGAATTGAGCAGGTTATTGAAAATATTGCTTTATTTTTAAAAAAAGATCCTCTTGAAATTCGTCTTTTAAATCTGTATGGATCCGATAAAAATAATATTACTCCTTACGGTCAAGCAGTTGAAAATAATACTCTCGGGCTAATTATAAAAAAAATTGCCGAGTCATCAAATTATTATGAAAAAGCAAATCAAATAAATAACCATAACAAAAGCAACAATGCAACTTTAAGAGGTATTTCCTGTATTCCTATTAAATATGGAGTAGCTTTTACCGCAAAATTTTTAAATCAGGCATCAGCTCTTGTAAATATTTATACGGACGGCTCTATTCAGGTTTCTACAGGAGCAACAGAAATGGGACAGGGTGTAAATACAAAAATCAAGCAGATTGTTGCGGAAGAATTTTGTATTAATCCCGAGTTGGTTAAAATTATGACAACTTCAACCGAAAAAAACAATAATACTTCGCCGACAGCCGGATCAACAGGGGCTGATCTAAACGGATCCGCCGCTTTGGAGGCTTGTAAGAAAATTAAAAAAAGTTTAATGAGATTTGCAAGTGAAGCTTTATTTCCTGAAAAACCGGATATTAAAGATATAGTATGGTCATATGAGGGAATATGGCACAGTAAATATCCTGAAAACATTATTTCTTATAATGATTTAATAAAAACTGCATATTTTAACAGGATTAGTCTGGGAGAAAGAGGCTTTTTTATAACGCCAACTGTTGATTTTGATAAAAATACAGGACAGGGTAGAGCATTTTTGTATTATACGAATGGCGCTGCTGTTTCTGAAATAGAAATAGACAGATTTACAGGCGATGTTAAAGTTAAAAGAACAGATATTTTAATGGATATCGGAAACTCTATCAATCCAGGAATAGACAGAGGGCAGATAGCAGGTGCTTTTGTTCAGGGAATGGGATGGCTGACAATGGAAGAATTGAAATATTCAGATAATGGTCAACTTTTGACACATTCTCCGACAACATATAAAATTCCGGGAATAAACGATATTCCTGAAATATTTAATATTGACTGGATTGAAAACGATACGAATACGTTAAATATCAAAAAAAGCAAAGGCATCGGCGAACCGCCTTTTCTGTTCGGGATTTCAGTATTTATGGCTATTCAGAATGCTCTTGCTTCTATTTCCGGAGAAGAGTCGGTTCAACTCAATGCGCCTGCTTCTGCCGAAAAAGTATTATCAAAAATCAGCGGGTGTATAATAATTGTATAATAATGAGAGATAACAGTTGGTATAAATTATGAAATTAAATGGTTTTTTAACAAAAATATTGCCTATTTTATTGTTTCCGATTGGGGATTTAATTGCTCAAACTATTTTAGGAGAATTTAATTTTTATAGGCTCATAGCTATAATGGCACTTGCTGTGTGCTTTTACCAATGGGAAACCCCAATGTTTTTCAAATTTTTGGATAAATATAAAACAAATTGGAATCTTCAAAAATTTATTTTTTTAAAACCGCTTTTTACTGAAGAAAATAAGCTTAGTTGGAGCGGAAGAACGTTCGGAGCTTTGTTATTTTTTAATCCGATATGGGTAGCAAGACATATTTATGTAATTAGTTTGGGAGAAAAACATTTTAATTTTGTTATTTCGATTCATGACATTATTTCCAGTTTATCAATAGGGACAAAATCTTTTATTGCAACATTACCAATTGCATTAATAGGAAATTATATAGTTCAGGCAAAATTACCTTTAAAACACAGGTTTTTAGGCAGTGTAATTCTAACAAGTGTTTTTGCAATTGTTTATGCGCTTTCTTATAAGTTCTTTTAACCGGGAAAATTTATAATGCAGAATATTTATTTAAGACAATCAGAACTATCATTATCTCAAACAGCTTTTATTTTAGTTACTGTAACTGATAAAAAGGGCAGTATTCCTTCTAATATCGGAGCTAAAATGATTGTTACAGAAGCAGGTCTTGTTTCAGGAACAATCGGAGGCGGTGCTCTTGAGTATAAAGCAATTGAATATGCTCTTGAATTATTTAAAAATAAAACTTGTATTACAAGCCATAAAATTAATTGGAATCTTCAAAAAGAATTTAATATGGTTTGCAGCGGAGAAATTGAATTATTTTTTGACGTTGTAAATTTTAATAAATGGGAAATAGCTGTTTTTGGAGCCGGACATGTTTCTCAGGCACTTATTAATATTCTCATCACATTAAATTGTTCAATAACCTGTTTTGATTCAAGGGAAGAATGGCTTAATAAACTGCCTAATTCTCATAAGATAAAGCCTATAAACACAAATGATATTGCAAAAAATATTCAGGAATTGAATAAAAATAGTTTTGTGTTAGTAATGACTCATTCTCACGAGCAAGACTGGGAAATTATCAGAGAATGTATCAATCATAGCTTTAAATATGTCGGGCTTATAGGAAGCAAGACCAAACAAAAGTGGCTTAAAGAAAAAATATTGCAGGAAAACCTTCCTGAAGAAACTTTAAATAGAATTTTCTGTCCTGTTGGAATTTCTGTTGGCAATAATTCTCCTTCCGAAATAGCTGTAAGTATTTCAGCACAGCTTTTACAGGAGAGGGATAAATAAAAAGCTTTATGATTGGAATGAATATTTTATGTCTTTAGAACAGATAACTATATCTGCTATATTATTTTTTTTAATAGCAACATTATATTCTTCAGTCGGACATGCCGGCGCTTCCGGCTATCTTGCAGTTATGTCTTTTATGTCGTTTTCATCAGTAATAATAAAACCGACATCATTAATCTTAAACATTCTGGTATCTCTGGTTGCTTCTTATAAATATATCAGTGCAAAATATTATAAGTGGGAAATATTTTGGCCGTTTGCAATAACTTCAATGCCTTTTGCGTTTATAGGCGGGTATCTTAATATTGATGAGAAAATTTTTAAGATAATTGCAGGCATCTTTTTAATAATTTCTTCGATTTTATTAATTCTAAGAAGATATATTATAAAAAACTCAAATAATATTAAAAAAATGCCAAAATTAGCCGCACTGATTATTGGGGCGGCTATCGGTTTTTTTTCAGGCATAATTGGCGTAGGAGGAGGCATATTTCTTTCGCCTATTCTTATTCTTCTTTGCTGGTCTAGCGCAAGAGAAGCTTCCGGAGTTGCAGCAATTTTTATTCTTTTAAATTCAATCACAGCTCTTTTGGGAAAAATATATGCTGTAGGTGAAATTCCTGCACTACTGCTTGGTTTTTCAGTTCCTTCAGTTGTTATTGGAGGAATTATCGGGGCTACATTAGGAACAAAAGTAATAGATAAAAATGCTATATTAACAATTTTATCAATAATTCTTATTTTAGCGGGAATAAAAATGTTGGTTTCAATTTTTTAAGAAAATTTCTGTAAAATTAATTGTCGACCGGAATTAATTATTAAAAACTACAACATTACTTTTTATTTAAACAACATTTTTATTAAATCAAAAATGCTTAATTTTATTAAAAATTCATGTTTAAACTTGCCGAATTCAGGATATAGTTCTTCTTCAAAAAAACTTTCTGCAATGTCGGGGTCTATCATTCCAATTAATACAATATCAGGTTTTTGACTCATAAAACTATCAGGTGTATATGTTTTATAGCCCATAAATTCGCCGTCATTATCAAATTTTTTATCAGCAATACCAATAATATTTAACTTTGAAAGATCATAATTTTCTTTTACAGCTAAAAATCCCATACCGGCACCATAAATCATAACTTTTTTGTTTGCGTATTTTTTAGCTAATTTATCTATTCTTTTTTGAAAATTTTTCTTTTTTAAAAATTCTATTAATTCTTCTTTTGTATCAAACATATAAATTCACTCCTGTTTATCTATTTAAATATTACTTAAACTAAAACTAAAAATTATCCCATGAATAAATGGTTTTTAGAAAAACAAATCTGCTTAATAGCTTTAATCTAGCGATTCCTTATAATAATAAACTTTTTTCAATTTAAAAATAAAGTGATGATAATGAATGAGTTATCTTGTTTTACACCAGTATATAATGAAACAATTATAACTAAACTAATCAACAAACTCGAAAACTGGATTCAGTTAAATTCTAATTATTGTTAATATACTGATAAAGTAATTTAAGGCTTGTGTAAAATAATGATCAATCCTAAAGTATCCGTAATAATCCCCTGTTACAATCATGGCATATATATAGATGAATGTGTTGAATCTGTTTTGTGCCAGACATTTGATGATTTTGAAATAATTATTATCAACGATGGATCAACTGACGATTACACAAACAAAATTTTATCCAATTATAAAAAACCAAAAACAATTGTTATAAATTCTATTAACCAAGGACCTTCTGAAGCAAGAAACACTGCAATCAGACAAGCCAAAGGAGAATACATCCTTCCTCTTGATGCTGATGACAAACTGGCACCTAAATACATAGAAAAAGCTTTAAAAGTTTTTCAACAACAGCCTGAAATATCTGTTGTATACACACTAGGTCAATATTTTGGAGCAAAAAAAGATTTGTGTCATTTTAAACCTTTTAAAATGCCTGATTTTTTGCTGGAAAACGTTGTATTTTCAACAGCTTTATATAAGAAATCAGACTGGAAAAAATACAAAGGCTATAACAAAAACATGATATATGGATGGGAAGATTTTGATTTTTGGCTGTATTTTGTGGCTGATAATAAGAATTTTTATAGAATTGAAGAGCCTCTTTTTTATTACAGGCGGCTTGAAATATCAAGAACAACCGGTGTTAAGAATGAAAAAATGATGCATTGTTTTATACAAATTTATAAAAACCACCCGATACTGTATTTTAAAAACATTTTTAAAATCCTGAAACTTTACTTTTCAAAAAAACACAACTATTACAAACTAATTATCATATACATCAAATATTTAAAATTAATTTCTATAAAACAATAAGAAGATTACGATAATATTATAATACAGGATTAATTCAAATAAAAATAGTAAAAATTTAAAGGAACTAAGAGTCAATGGTTGCAATAAGTATAATAATGCCAAGCTATAATTACGCAGATCTAATAACAGAAGCTATAAATTCTGTTATTATTCAAACTTATAAAGATTGGGAATTAATTATTGTTGATGACGGTTCTAAAGACAATTCTCTTGAAGTTATTAATCAATATGTTCAAAAATATCCTAATATTAAACTTTTTACACATAACAATAATGAAAATAAAGGACTCAAAGAAACAATAAAATTAGGGCTGGAAAAATGTTCAGGTAAATACATTGCTTTTTTAGAAAGTGATGATTATTGGAAAGATGATTATTTAAGTAAAAAAATTGATATTTTTAATCAAAATCCTGATGTAAAACTAGTTTTTAACAGTGTAAATCTTTTCGGTGATGAAAAGCTAATAACGGATTTTAAAAAAAGGTTTAAAATCCATTATAAAGATATTGATGAAATGAATTTAAGTTACTTCCGACCTGAAGATATTGCTCATTACTTCATGGTTATGAATATGATAGCCTCATTTTCTTGCACTATGATTGAAAAAACAGCCTTACAAGAGTGTAATTTTGAAACACCTAGAGAAGCTTGGCTTGATTGGTGGTTGTATACTCAAATAGTATTTAAACATCCGATATATTATATAAACGAAAAGCTTACATATTGGAGAAAACATCCTGACAGTTACATAAATTCGTTTACAGCAGAAAAAAGAATCCGAGAAAGCACTAATTTTCGTATTTCACATTTAGAGTTTATTAAACGATTTAAAGGTCTAGAATATAACTCAATTCTATTAAAAGCTTGTTTATTCAAATTGCTAAATAAAAAAATAAATGAGTTTGAGTCCTGTAAAGACAGTTTTATTGAGTCAATAAAAAACAAAAAAGTCTATCTATATGGAGCAGGTACTTTTGCAGAAGAAGTTCTGGAATATTGTAATGCTATAAGCCTTGATATAGCAGGTTTTATTGACGGTGATAAAAACAAAGCACAACAAAAAATCAACAAATACACTATTTTTACAAAAGATGACATTGCAACGATAAGACCTGATGTAATAATTATAAGTGTTAAAGAATGGGAACCCTGCTATTTTGAACTATTTGAATATTTAATTCAAAATAATTTGAATGTACCCTTAGTATCAAACTTTTTTGATGAAATTCGATATAAATCCCCAATTCCTCAAAATAATCAATTGTCGCCTGAAGAACTTTTTTTATTGCGGTAATTTTTAAAGATACCTATTTTATAAAATTCCAGATTCTTTCAGAAGAATTTCCGTCAGGATCTTTAAAAGCCAAGTTTTTGATTTCATCTCTTTTTTCTTTGTAATTATCAATATTATTAATCAAAAGATTTTCTATTTCCTGAAGAAGCTCGCCCTGATTATAACATTTTGGACCGGGGGTTATCCAGTTATAGTCAAACTGAATAGCTCTGTCACTTGAAATATACTTTTCATAATCATAAGGGAAGAACAATACAGGTCTGTTTGTAAGCAAATAATCCATATATATTGAAGAATAATCCGTTACCATAAGGTCTATATTCTGCAATACAGGATAAATATCTTTTATGTTGTTGTAGATAATTATGTTTTTTAATTTGCTGAATTCAGAATAATTTACATTTGGAATCGGATGAAATTTTAAAATAAATACAATTTTATTTTTATCTCCATATTGAGAAATTTCCTCCAGATTGATTATTCTGTCAGCTATAGGGTCATTACGGCTGTCCCTAAATGTTGGCGCGTACAAAATAGCTTTGTATCCCTGATTTTTGTATTCAATAATTTTATTACAATTTTCTATATCCGTTTCAAGCAAATCAAGTTCATCGGGTTCTCTGAACATAACATCATTTCTGGGATACCCACCTTCAAACACTTTTTTAGGCAAAAATGCCGGTTTAAAAACATTTTCTGTATAAAATTCTGATGTTGAATTTAGTAAGTCATATTTAGGAAAACGGCGTTTTAAAAAATAATTTAGCCTGTGTTTTTTTGATTTCATATTTTCAATTATTTCAGGCAACGTAAATTCTATTGTTTTAAACCCCACACCGTGCCAGAGTTGTATTTTTTTAGCTCTGGATAAAAGTTGGTGTTTAAATATATGTTTATTATTGGGATTATCAGCAGTGATTACAATAGAAGTTCTTAATAGCTTGTATGCGGTTTTAAAATCGGGATAAAAACAAACAGGCAAATTCTTTTCTTTTAATAATTCAAAAGTTCTTTTATTTTCGGTTAAAAAACTGTATTCTATGCCTTGTTCTTTTAGTCTTGTCAGATAATTGTACAAATATTTTGTGTTATCCATAAAATACTTGCTATCCTTACCTAAAAAAAGCACAGAGTTCTTTTTTTTAGGGATTAAAACTGCTAAAAACGTGCCTATTAACCACATAGCCAGATCAAGCATTGAAGGCAACGAGTCAAAAAGATTAAAAACAGGATTTAAATTTTTTGCTGTTTTATTAATTTCTGAAAATTTTTCATCATAATCTTCAGAGTCAATTTCATAATTAAAATCATATACAATCTTGCAGTTTAAATTTTTCTCTTTAAGATAATTTAAAATAGGCGGTATTATTTTATCTTTACTATGATTTAGAACCGTTGAAACTATTATGTCAGGCTTGAGTGTTTCAATTTCATCAAAAAAGAAAATTTCATAGTTTGCTATTTTATTTCCTTTTTTCCCATAATCCCTGTCTATAATTCCCAGAACATTTAAAGCAGAAAAATCAAAATTCTCAAATAATTCCTGCGCAAAAATTCCTGCTCCATAAAAAACAATTTTTTCATTTTTGTATATAGTTTTTAATTTTAAGATTTTATACCATAAAAAAGGCTGTAGTATTTTATACAAAAGTTTTTTCAGCATTTTATACCTGCATTAAATTTATTCTGAATGAGCATAGATATGCCAGCCAAAATTATATCATGCCCCGTTGTCCAGACAGAAAATTTTTTAAGTTACTATACTAAGTACCTGAAAAAGCGCCTTTTATTTTGTCAAAAAGGTGTCCGTCTTTTTTTAATTTTTCGTTATTAATTTCTGTAAGCCTTTCAAAAAGCCTTTTCTCTTCTTCTGAAAGGTTCATAGGTGTTACCACATTTATTTTTACAAACTGGTCGCCCCTTCTCGAAGGAGTATTCAAATAAGGAACACCGACATTTTTTAATGTAAGCACTGTACCTGACTGAATTCCGACATGGATTTTAAGTTCTTTAATTCCATCAACTGTTTCAACTTCAATAATGTCGCCGATAGCTGCCTGCGAAAAACTTATTCCTTTTTCAAGGTAAATATTAACGCCGTCTCTCTTGAAAGCTTTATGAGGTTTTGCATATAAAACTACATATAAATCCCCCGGAGGTCCTCCGTTTAAACCATAGTCACCTTCACCGCTGACTCTGAGTTTATTTCCCTCATCTACACCAGCCGGAATTTTAATATTAATAACTTTTTTAACTTCTTTTCTTCCTTCGCCGCGGCATTCTTTGCACGGATTGGAAATTATTCTTCCCTGTCCCTGACATTGCGGGCAGGTTGAAACCTGTGTAAAATGTCCCAAAATCGTCTGGGTTACATGCTGAACTTTTCCCGAACCTCCGCAGGTAGGACATGTGGAAGGAGCTGATCCAGGCTCTACTCTTGAGCCGTTACATCTGGAACAATTTTCGAGATGTGAAATTTCAACATCTTTTTCTAATCCGAATATTGCTTCTTCAAATTCTATTTGAAGGTCAAGTCTTAAATCACTGCCTCTTCTTGGAGCGTTAGGGTTTTGTCTGCCTCCGCCGAATCCTCCGCCAAAAAAGCTTGATAGAATTTCGCTCAGATCGCCAAAACCAAAATCAAACGGTCCGTTAAAATCATAGCCCGCATTTTTAAGTCCGTCTTCTCCGTATCTGTCGTACATGGAACGTTTATCATCGTCCATAAGCACTTCATAAGCCTGCCCGAGTTCTTTAAATTTTGCTTCGGCATCAGGAGCTTTATTTACATCAGGATGAAGCTGTCTGGCTTTTTTTCTAAAAGCGCTTTTAATATCGTCTTTTGAGGAATTCTTTTCTACACCCAGAATTTCATAATAATCACGATTGCTCATTATATATTTTTGTCCTTTTATATTTATTCATTAACCGCTACATTTACGAGAGCCGGTCTTAATATTTTATCGCATAATTTATAACCGCTTTGCAATTCTGCAATAACAGTATGATCGGGATGTTCTTCGGAAGGAGTTTGCATAATAGCCTCATGCAAATTAGGGTCAAATTCCTTTCCGACAGTTTCTATTTTTTCAACGCCAAGTTTTTCGAGTGCATCAATAAATTGCTTCTGGACAGCATCAAAACTTTCTTTTAATTTTTCAGGGTCATCAAGCTCTTTGAAAGATTTTTGAGCTCTTTCAAAAGTATCCATTACGGGAAGAAGTTTTTTAACTGTATCTTCGGCGCCGTATTTTAAAAGTCCTTCTCTTTCTTGTTCCTGTCTTTTTCTAAAATTGTCAAAATCAGCAGCAAGTCTTATATAATGAGAATCTACAGTTTTTTTGTCGTCTTCAAGTTTTTCAAACTTGTCTTTTAATTCGCAAAAATCCTCATAACATACCATTTCAGGCTGTTCTTGTTTTTGTTCAGACGTTTCTTTTATTTCTTCAGCTTCCTGAACAAAAGGATTTTCGGTTGTTGATTCTTCTTTTTTATCTTGCGAAGCAGGAGTTAAAGCTTCAGCGGAGCTTTGCTTCGATGAAGGCTGTAACTCATTCTCTTTTGATTTATCTTTTTTAAGCATTTTTTATTCCTTTAAATATATAGAAAAGCTCGTATAAATTACTGCATTTAATTAAACATTATAAAACAACCAAAAAGATTTTCTTAATATTTTTACATCATACCAATTAGAAAGAATTTTAAAGAAATGCTAATTTGTTAGTATTACCCAAAAAGAGAGATTTTATGAGAAAAAATTTTATTTTAACTATTCTAATAGGTACATTCGTGTGTTTAAATTTTGCTGTTCCTTCTTACTCAAAGACTGATTCTAATGCAAAGACCGACAGCAAAAAAGCCGTTCTTGAAGGAAAAGCTCAAAAAAATCCTTTAAAACAGCCTGTACTTTCAATGATTGAAACAGGTTTAAACAGCAATACATCGCAGGAAGGTCAGGAATTCAGCGCAAAGCTCATGGAAGATGTGTTTTATGATGGACAGACTTTAATTCCAAAATCCAGCATGGTTTACGGTTCGGTCTTAAAAGTAAAAAAAGCCGGACAGTTAAACAAAAATGCTTTTATTCAGTTAAAAATTGTTGAAATCAAAACATCCGACGAAAAAATCATTTCTATCAAAGATAAGCCTATGATTGTAGAGGTTTATCAACCTGTTTATGAAACTAAAAAAGAAAATTTTATTAAACAATTGCCTGGTACAATCGCGAGTACAGCAACTTCTGTTGTTCTGGGAAACACTTCTTCTATCGCAGATGCTGCTGTATGGGCTATCAGTACAGGCGCAAAAATCACTGTTGGTGCTATATCAGGAATTATTGCCCCTGATGAAGGTAAATCAAGAGGAGAAACTTCCGCTGAAAGAGCTTTAGATTCTACACCACTGGGTGCTGTAAATATAGTTGTGAAGAAAGGCGAAGATATTTGTCTTAATCCGGGGCAATACATTTGTATTTCCTTTGACAGAAAGACTGTTGAATATATAAAAGAAACTATTTCTTATACGCAAAATAATCAGGCTTTAAATTAAAATTTTAAAAGCTTATTAAAAATTTACTTAAAAAATTTATACAAATCCGCAAATAGCCTCTGGATTTCAAAAAAATTTTTAGGCTTATTTATTTTAAAGAAAATTAACAAACTTAAAGAAAATTATGTTGTAACATGCATGCCTAAGCACTAAATTTTTTATATTTTGGGATAGGAAAAATACGAGTCGAAAACATAGTCTAATTTGGGGAGGAAACCTGTGACATCATTCTTATCTGAGTCAATAAAGCTCAGCGATAATGCAAAAACTGTTTTAAGTAAAAGATATTTAAAAAGAGATAAAGACGGCACTCCTGTAGAAAGCCCTGAAGATATGTTCTGGCGTGTTGCGCAGTCTATTGCTTCTGCTGACAAACAGTACAATAAAAACGATGCCGAAGTAAATAAACTGGCGGAAGATTTTTACGGGATGATGGCAAATCTTTATTTCATGCCAAACAGTCCTACTTTAATGAACGCTGGTAGAGAACTGGGACAACTTTCGGCATGTTTTGTTCTTCCTGTTGACGATTCACTTGATGCAATTTTTGAAGCAATAAAAAATACCGCCATGATCCACAAAAGCGGCGGCGGAACGGGATTTTCCTTTTCAAGATTAAGACCAAAAAATGATGTTGTAAGATCAACAATGGGTGTTTCATCAGGTCCTGTATCATTTATTGAAGTGTTTAATGCTGCCACAGAAGCAGTTAAACAGGGCGGAACAAGAAGAGGCGCTAACATGGCAGTTCTTCGTGTCGATCATCCGGATATTATTGAATTTATTAACTGCAAAACAGAAAATGACAGGCTTAATAACTTTAATATTTCTGTCGGAATTACAGACAAATTTATGAATGCTGTTATAAATAATGAAGAATACGATTTAATTCATCCTAAAACCAAGCAAGTAATGAAAAAATTAAATGCAAGAGAAGTATTTGATATAATTGTCGACCATGCCTGGAAAAATGGCGAACCGGGTATAGTATTTATTGATAGAGTAAACCAGTACAATCCTACTCCTCAGCTTGGAGAAATTGAATCCACAAATCCATGCGGCGAAGTTCCTTTATTACCTTATGAAGCATGTAATTTGGGTTCTATTAACCTTGCACAATTAATTAAATATACTGACGGCAAGCCTGAAATTGATTGGGAAAAACTGGAATATGTTACAAAACTTTCAATACACTTCCTTGATAACGTAATTACCGTTAATAATTATCCGCTTCCTCAAATAGCGGAAATGGTTAGCGGAAATAGAAAAATCGGTCTCGGCATTATGGGCTTGGCTGATATTCTTATGACTCTTAAAGTTCCTTACAGTTCAGAAGAAGGTACAAACCTTGCTACTCAGATTATGGAATTTATTGACTATCATTCAAAAGTTGAATCTATTGAGCTTTCAAAAACAAGGGGCAAATTTTCAAGCTTTGACGGAAGCATCTATGATGGCAAAAATTTCCTTTATAACCATTTTGCAGGCAAATCAGCAGGCATGGTTTCTGATGAAATGTGGAAAGACCTCGATAAACAAATTGCAGAACACGGAATTAGAAACGCTACAACTACTTGTATTGCTCCAACAGGAACAATAAGTATGATAGCAGGCGCTTCCTGCGGTATAGAACCTCTGTTTGCTCTTGTATTTACAAGAAATATTCTTGACGGGGCAAATCTTCTCGAAGTTAATCCTCTGTTTGAACAAGTTGCAAAAGAAAGAGGCTTCTACAGTGAAGAAATAATGCAAAAAATCTCAGAACATGGCACGCTTCACGGAGTTGAAGGTGTTCCTGAAGATATTGTAGATGTTTTTCAAACTGCGCATGATGTTACACCTGAGTGGCATGTAAAAATGCAGGCTGCTTTCCAGCTTCATACAGATAATGCAGTTTCCAAAACCGTTAATTTTACGGAAGAAGCTACACGGGAAGACATAGCAAAAGTTTACGAGCTTGCGTATAAAGTCGGGCTTAAAGGCACTACAGTTTACAGAAATAACAGCCGTAGTTTCAATCAGCCTATGTCCATATCCTCAACAAAAAAAGAAGAATCGACAGATAATCAGGTTGAATTAGGAAGTGTAAAACCAAGACAAAGACCTAACGTAACTTTTGGTATTACAGACAAAATTCAGACAGGCTGCGGTCCTCTTTATATAACAATAAATACTGACGAAGAAGGCTTATGCGAAGTATTTGCCAGAATGGGCAAATCAGGCGGTTGCGCTACCAGTCAGGCAGAAGCCACAGGAAGAATGATTTCGCTTTCCTTAAGAGCCGGTGTTGATATAAATGAAATTATCGATCAGTTAAAAGGAATCAGATGCCCTGCGCCTTCTTTCGGAAAAGGCGGAGTAATTCTTTCCTGCTCCGACGCTGTTGCAAGAGTTCTTGAAAGAAATATCGAAAAAATTGCCGGTTTAACGGGAATAGGTGATATTAATACAAAACTAAAAAGCGGAGCTGTTGATGCTGCACAAATAAAACTGGATTTAGGCGGAAATAAATCTGACTTGGGTCATTGTCCCGAGTGTCCTGATTGCGGAGCAATGCTGGAATTCAGCGAGGGCTGCGTAATGTGTCCGAGCTGCGGATTTTCCAGATGTAGTTAAGAATAAATAACGAATGTTAAGAAACAAAAGGGCGGGTTGAAATTTTTCAGACCGTCCTTTTAAAAATTTGCTATAATAAAACCTGAAAAACTTAAGGATAATTCTTAATGGATAATGATTATTTAAAAGAGCTTCTTTCAACACATAGAAACGATAAAATGATCTTGACCTATTATCTTATAGCTTCTTTAGGCGGAACTATAGGATTAATTTTTCGATATATTTATGTAAAACAAGGTTTAATTGAAATTTTGTTTATAGCTTTGGGCGCAATTTCATCTGCAATGTTTATTTATTCCCTGTCAAATATTTCCGAAAGAATTTTAAAATTATTAAATTTACTAAAAATAAAAAAAGGAGCGTAAAAAATGACTTATTCTCACTTTGACACAGTCTTAGCTATATTTGGTGCTTTATTTACATTTATAATCCTAGCTTATGTGTGTTTTGATACGGTTAGAAAAGCCGAACAAATGGATCCTAAATAAAAACAATCTTGAATGAAAAAAGTAGACATAGAAAAAATAGTTGAAATTCTTGATAACTATTACCCGATGCATGTAATGGAAGATACTTACACAGGGCAGCCTTATAAAGCTCTTGTTTCATGCCTTTTAAGTTTGCGCACCAGAGATGAAATAACATTTCCTGTTGCGGAAAAACTTTTTCAAGCGGCTGATAATCCTTGTAAAATGATTAATCTTTCTTATGAAGAACTTTGCGAAAAAATAAAATCGATTAATTATTACAAAACAAAAGCTGAAAATATCCAGACTATTTCAAGAATACTGTTAGAAAAATACAACGGGGACGTTCCTTCTTCAATGGAAGAACTTTTAGCTTTTAGAGGAGTTGGAAGAAAGACAGCCAATATAGTTCTTTCTGTGGGCTTCCAGAAGCCCGCTATAGCAGTTGATACACATGTGCATAGAATTTCTAACAGATTGGGGCTGGTTTCTACAAAAACTCCCGAAGAAACCGAATTTGCTTTAAGAGAAATTCTTCCTAAAAAATACTGGAGAAAATGGAATCAAATTATGGTGCTTCACGGCAAGAACACTTGCAAACCGATAACTCCTTTGTGCAAGACCTGCCCTATCATTGAATACTGCAATCAAGTGTTTTCCTAACACTAATTATAACATAAATATTTATACATTTATGTTTATAATTAGTTACATGTTATTGCTTTTTTTCAATAAATTATAGATAATAAACAAATCAAAAGGGGAAAGAAATGGTTTTGAGTAGAAACGGAGCTAAGTTCAAAATAGAGAACACTATAAAGCTATTAAGCACAAGAATGCTGATTAGCTATATATAAACTTACGGGTTTAGCAAAATCGGTTAAAATCGTAAGTGTTTTATATAAAAACACCAAAAGGAAAAAGAGTTAGAAAAAGTTAAGAAAAGGGTTATGGGTTATGTGTTATAGTAGCGGTCTTATTTATTTAGTGTATTTTTAATTAAAATCAAAAGTCGATTTTGAGAAATAAATCTCAGAAGCTTTGTCATTTAACGTAAATTTATTTTCAACTTGATATTCAAATTTAGTAATTTGAATGTGGAGTAGTCTGTGTTTTGTTTATAACGTATTTAATGGATAAATTAAAACGGGAAATTTTGTATATTTGACATATATAAATCTTTAAATAAAAGAAAGGGGAAAGTTTAGACTATTAACACCTCGTTTATCAATTCATCTCATCTCAATTCATTTTATCTCTGCAAATAAAAATAATAAAAATTAAATAAGTAAAAAATAAGAGTTTTAGTTAGTGGGTTATCAGGAGAACATTATATGAACGGTCTTATCGGAATTAAACATGCTTTCTTCACAAATTTTAGAACAAACAACAATTCATCTCTGCAAAAAGAATTTAACAATTCATCTCTTTTAAGCAATCCTATTTGCGATACGGTTTCATTTGGAAAATCCAAACGCCATTATTCAGATGCTACTAAATTGTTAATGAGAACAATGAGAAAGCTCGCAGAAACATTAAATTTGCCTGATTTTTATACAGGAAAAAGATTTGGTTTAAATCACAAAGAAAAAGTTTCTGTAGAACATCTACTTCCGCATTCTCAAAGACATAAAGCTGCATCAAGAGGTCTTTTAAGTGTTAATTCACTTGAAAATTTTGTACCTGTTGGCAATAAAACAAATAGTGACAGAGGCTCTATTCCTCTAAAAGAATGGTACAAAGCTCATCCGGATTTCTTAAAAAATGGCATAGAAGCTCTTAAAGAATATGAAAAAGTTAGCAACCCTATAATCAATGGAAAAGAATGGGTTAAAAGCCTAAAAAAATTATTAAACCAAGAAATGGGCTATGTAGCATTTGCAGGAAGAAAAAATCAAAGTAATTTGACTTCAATTCAAAAAGATCAAAGATTGTCATTAGTAGCTTAATTTACCTGTCTTTAAAATAGATCAAAAGGGTTTAAACGATTTAAATAAATAATTACTGTTTTAACAGGCATTATTATCATGCGTAAAAAACAACCGGGAGATTTTATATGAACGGTCTTACAAGTGTAAAACAATTTTTTGCATCCAAAATAGTTAACAAAAATATTGCTTTAGAACAAAATCAACAAATTCCTTTTGGATACAAATCCCCTTTAAAAGATATTGTTAGTCTGGATGCTTATACCGGAAAAATTTTAAGCAGAAGACAAAGAACATTTGAACATATATTACCGCATTCAAAAGGCGGACCAAATACTATCAGCAACTGCCTTATTACAGGCGCTGCAATTAATGGAGAAAGAGGCAACATGCCTTTTTCTAAATGGCTTAAGAAAAAACCGGGCGTTATTCAGAACATCCAAAATTACTTGAATCAATTAAGAGGTTTAATAGTTAACGGACAAGATTATGTTGAAACAGTAAAGAAAACTCTCAATAGGGAAGCACAGGGAGTAGTTACTTTTACAGGCAAAAAACCTCAAAATTTGTCTTACAACGCTTAATTTTTTCTACCCATAACTTTTCTACTCAGTTGTCGATTGTTTTTAAACGGCAGCTGAGTTTATTATAAATTTATTCAATAATGAATGTTTACATAAGATTGCTTTTTTATTAATTACTGTAGATAATTATTGTAATAGATGGGAGAGAAATGGTTTTAAGGATGAGTGAAAGACAATTTCAATATAAATATAAAAAGGACTCTGGTTCTGCGGAACTTCAAATATTAATAAGCTTTATAAAATGCGCTGTTTTTTAAAACGGCGTATTTTTTTTGAGATGAATAAAAAAACAGGTTGAAAGGTAAAGAAAAATGCGTTAAAGGAGTTTAATAGATTTGTCAGGAGATGGGTATTATGAGTGGTCTTACCGGAATAAAACAAATTTTCTTCGGCAGTTTAACAACTAATAATAACACTACACCTAAAAAAGAATTCAATAATTATTCTTTTCTAAATCATCCTATTCACGACACAATTTCGTTTCAAAAAAGTCATCGTCATTATACAGAAACTCAAAAAAGTATAATGCAAACATTAAAAAGACTTGCAGTAAAATTGGGCCTACCCGATTTTTATACAGGTAAACCTTTTGGCAAAGGCTATAAGCCTACAATTGAGCATGTAATTCCTCATTCTCAAAGAGAAAAAGCGGCTCAAAAAGGTTTGGAAAGTATTAATAATCTGGAAAATTTTGTACTCACAGGATCACGAATAAATACAAAAAGAGATTCTATGTCTCTAAAAAAATGGTATCAAACAAATCCTGAATTTCTTGAAAACAGTAAAAAAGCTCTTAAAGAATATGAAAAAATAAATTTAAAAGAAGGACAATTATTTGAAGGTTCTTCTGAAATAAACGGCAAAAGCTGGGTTCAAAAACTTAAAAAATTATTAAACGGTGAACTTGGTTATGTAGCATTTACAGGAAGAAAAAATCAAAATAATTTAGATTTAAATCAGAAGCTGTCATACGTTGCCTGATTTTTTTTATTAGTTTTTTCTTTATAATTCCTGAGTATATGTCCGCAGTTTTTGCATGCCAAATAATCACAGGAACTGTCTATCGGCATATAAATATGCTTGTCGCAGTTTTTGTATAAGTCTTCCTCCCGTTCTTGCAGTTCAAAATGAACAGGGGGCTTTTTTTTCTCAAACCATTTTTTTAAAATCAGTTCGATTATATACATAAAAAATCACAATTTTATTTTAATAAAGTTAATTATACTTTACCAGATCAAAAAAAAATTGTACCATTATGAAAAAGAATATGCCCGACTTAAATTTGTTTTGAAAGGTTATAAAAATGTCTGAAGAAAATAAAACTTTTGCCAGATGGTATGAAAAAGATCCTATTGTTGCAAAATGCTTTGAAATAATGGAACAGCTTGATGATAGAAAAAAACGTCAGACCGCAACTTTTTTGATGAACGAAATCATATCAAAACCGCCATATTCAGACATGATTCCGGATGAAATCTTCCATCTGGCAACAAGTGAAGAACAAAAGCGCCGTTGGTATGATTATGATGAAGTGTCGCGTATCTTTGCCGAACTTTTAAGGCATTTGCCGGATGAAACAAAAAAAGAAATCTCAATAAAAGCTATAACTTTTATTGAAGATTTAAAGTAAAAAGTTTTCTTAATTTTTCATTATCTTTAACCCCTTTTGATATTTCTACCCCGCTGGAAATATCAAAGGCATAAGGTTTTACTGTTTCATAAGCCTGTTTTATATTGTCAGGATTTAATCCTCCTGCAAGAATTATAGGAATGCCATATTCTTTTGCTTTTTTGGCTATTTCCCAGTCAAAAGTCTTTCCTGTTCCGCCAAGTTGATTTTCGCAATAGCTGTCAAGAAGCACAAAAGATACTTTGTCTTTATACTGAGTTATAAGCTGTAAATCTTCATCGCTTTTTACTTTTATTGCCTTAATTATTTCTTTTCCTGTAAGTTTAGCCAGATTTTCGCAAAAATCAGGTGATTCTTCACCATGAAGCTGAATTTTTGTAATCCCTGTCTGAATTGCGATGCTTTTTATTTCTTCAATAGATTCATCTGCAAAAACACCGATCTTTATAAGATTTTGAGGAAGCTCCTTTATAATTTCAGCAACTTTTTCTGGAGAAATATATCTGGGTGTATTTTTGACAAAAATAAACCCGACAGCCCATGCTCCAAGTTCCGCCGCAAGCAGGGTATCTTCTTTTCTTGTTATTCCACAGATTTTTATTTTAATTAAATCTTTCACAGTTTGACCTTTGCTAAAAAGAGAAGTATTTAACACATGAATCGGTTACTTATGTTTGAGGCTTTGCCTCTGCGCCGAAGTAAGGATTATTTTGTTTTTCGTGACCTATAGTTGTAGAAGGTCCATGCCCTGAATATACGGTTATGTCTTCATCAAGAGTAAACAATTTGTTTTTAATCGAATTTCCTAAAGCTTCATAAGAGCCGCCCGGCAAATCTGTCCGACCGACTGAATCAGCAAAAAGTGTATCACCGGAGAATAAATTTTTGTCTAAAAGGAAACAAACCCCGCCTAAAGTGTGCCCTGGTGTATGAATAACCTTTAATTTCAGCTTTCCTACTTCTATTATTTGTCCATCTTCAAGATATCCGTCAATTTTAGGGGTTTCAGCGCTTTTCATTCCAAACATCATCAACTGCTGTTTCAGCGATTTTGCAAGCGACTCATCGTCTTTATGAATAAGTGTTTTTACGTCAAAATTTTTCTGAAGTTCCCAATCTCCCTGAATATGGTCAAAATGCCCGTGTGTATGCAAAATATATTTCAAGTGGCAGTAACCACCCTTTATAGGCTCCCAATCCTTCTGATTTTTAATTATATCTTCGTTGTGACAATTATTATCTTTCAAAAGCTTGACTGTTTTTTCATAGTTTCCGCCAGCATCTATCAAAGCAGCCTCACGGGTTTCTTCATCAATTATTAGATAATTATTTGTTTCATATTCTCCTGCCGTAAAGTGTTTCAGAATCATTATTTATACTCCGTAAAAATTTAAATTATTTTTCTATTCTAATTATACAATTCACCATATTTTATCTTGTAACAGTTTGTAAACCACAAAGCAAATTTCTATCAATTTTTGTTTTTAGGGCTTTTTAAGCACATGTAACATTTAAGTAAATTTAAATTTAATTAAGGAAAAACAAAATGCAAATCAATTCAGTACAACAAAATTATGGAAAACAACATGTTGGATTTAGCGCTGGTTTTGGCGGGGATGCAGGTGAAATAGCAAAACTGGCAGTATCAGGAAAATATGGAACAAATTGTAAAGAAGCAATAAACGCTGCATGCAAAGCTGTAGCAAAATTAGGCGGTAAGGATTTAGTTAAAGTAGGATTTTTAAAAGATGATTTTATATTAAAAGACAGACTTGCTCCTATTGTTTCTTATTATAAAAATGCATCTGATGAAAAAGCTTTATTCGATATTAATTATACTCCTCTTATTGGCATAAATAAGCTCGGTATACCTAAAAGCCCCAAGAAATTTGCTGATTTTTGTGTATCTGTAGTTGAAAAAGCAAGAGAACAGTTAAGATTAACATCAGAATTTGCGAAAAAATTTGGAGAAAATTAATTAATACAAAAATTACCGTTTATTCGTAAATACATAAATTATTGCAAAATTCAGGAAAATAGACTGGAAAGAGAATTATCTAAATCTGGTAAAGATCGCACTGTTCAGAATTTTTGGGATGATGTATGGAAACGTTTTGCAGAAGGAATTCCTGGATGCGAATACAAAAAAAAAAGAATAAAATCAGGTAAAAATTCTTAATAAAATTTCTTTCCGGGCTTAATATGGTAAAATCATAAATTATGAGTATAAACGGAGTTTTCAAATGAAAGATTTGCCAAAAGCATATAGTCCAAAAGAAGTTGAAGAAAAAATATATAAATTTTGGGAAGAAAATAACTGTTTTAAGGCTGATGCTGAAAGCCAAAAACCGCCTTTCAGTATTGTAATCCCTCCACCAAACGTGACAGGCGTGCTTCACATGGGGCATGCTCTTGATGGAACACTTCAGGACATAATTATTCGCCACAAAAGAATGTCAGGTTTTGAAACACTCTGGCTTCCAGGAACCGATCATGCCGGAATCGCAACTCAGAACGTAGTAGAAAAAGAATTAAGAAAAGATAATATTTCAAGGCACGATATAGGCAGGGAAAAATTCCTTGAATATACATGGGACTGGGCTAACAAGCATAAAAGCAGAATTTTAGGACAATTTAAAAGACTAGGAGCATCTTTCGATCTTTCCAGAGAAAGATTCACTCTTGATGAAGGGTGTTCAAAAGCTGTTAAAGAAGTTTTTGTAAGCTTATACAATAAGGGCTTGATTTATAAAGGAAAATATATTGTAAATTGGTGCCCTAGATGCAGGTCTGCAATCAGCGATATAGAAACAGATTATCTGACCGAGCAGGGACATTTATGGGAAATCAGCTATCCTTTTAAGGATTCATACGGGGCAGTGGTTGTTGCGACTACAAGACCGGAAACTATGTTTGGCGATGTGGCTGTAGCTGTCAATCCAAACGATCCTAAATACAAGGATTTAATTGGTAAACAAGTAGTTGTCCCTATAATTGGCAGGGCAATACCTGTTATTGCCGATGAAGCAGTAGAAATGGGCTTTGGTACAGGCGCCCTTAAAATTACTCCTGCCCACGATCCCAATGACTACGAAATCGGTAAACGTCACAGTTTAAAACCTATCTGGATTATGGACGAAGCTGGAAACCTTCTCACAGATGAAAATGTTCCTTATGAACTACGCGGACTCGAAAGAGATAAAGCAAGAGAAAAAACCCTTGAACTTCTAAAAATACGCGGTGAATTTATAAGAGCAATTCCTCATGAGCATAACGTCGGTCATTGCCAGCGTTGCGGAGAAAAAATTGAGCCGCTTCTTTCTGAGCAATGGTTTGTAAAAATGACAGAGCTTTCAGATAGACCTATTAAGGCCTTAGAAATT
>Ga0209212_1003040_pt1 | contig 22784 bp, 24 predicted proteins | sample RifGroC2_FD_183996 | JGI IMG/M metagenome (GOLD analysis project Ga0209212, IMG submission 183996) | Groundwater microbial communities from Rifle, Colorado, USA - Groundwater C2 (SPAdes) (version 2) | ecosystem: Environmental > Aquatic > Deep subsurface > Groundwater | place: Rifle, Colorado... | reverse complement strand
GAGCCACAATTTGAATAGCCGCGCCCGCCTCGGGTTTAACTTTGCTTAAAGCATTGGTTATAGAATTCAAAGAATCGGCTTCCAACTGTAAGTAGGTCTTAATCGGAAAAGCCGACGACCGGGCAAACTTTAAATAAAAACCCTTAGTTACTCCGTGAGGTAAAAATATATTGTAGTCAGCTATTTCAACTATGCTGGCGTGAGGATAATGCGACAATATTTGCTGTTCCAAAAATGTCCGTAAATTCGGCGGCACTGCCACATAAAAAGAAATGACACCGGCTTGTACCACGATTTCTAATGACACCTGATCACTACGTCCCGAAAACCAATTGGCCATTCCCGACTGCGGTTTTAACCCGCCCAAGGCCGACCACAAAACTTCAGCCACACCAATTTGCTCAACGATATGCTGTTTGGTATTTTGCGAAGGCTCATCAGGCTTAACTTCCTTAGGTACGGTAACTAACAACACCTGCATGCCTAAACTGGTTTTTAATTCATTCACTCGCCGCGATAAGGTTCGCCAAACTAAAAAAGCTATCAACACCGCTACGACTAACAACGTCCCTAGGCTTAGGGTGGTTAAGTTGGGAGTGTTGCCGCCAGTTATTGATAAACCAAATAAAAGTAATCCCACAAAATTACTGCTTTAATTTAATAATTTTTTCGGCCTTAATTTTTGCTTCTTGTTCCGCAAAGTACCTACTAACTCCCGGCAACATTTTTAGCCAATCCAAAATTAGTTGAATAATTTCTTTAACTTTAATTTTGGCGCTAGTTAATAATTCACCAATTTTTCGCGCGACTTGTTCGCCGCGAACTTTAAAGGCTTGCCGCTCGACCGGCTGTAATTCTAAATACAATTTTTGCAGTCCTTCTTCCAAAATACTCTCCACCTCTTTTGGTATCGTCGCGGCAGCTTGTTTGGGCGCCCCAGGCTCTGGTAAATCTACTAAAGGTGGTGTGGTGGTGCCTTGAGGTTCTTGTAAAATTTCCTTAACTGCCGAGGGCAATTCGGGCACCGACTCTTTTGGCCGCTCCAATTCACGTCCCGCCGGCTCAACCTCGCGCCCTTTAAATTCTCGTCTAATATCTGCCATAATATAGCTAATTATAACATTTTTCGCCGCAAAAAGAAAGACTAATAACAAAAATAATGGTATAATTGCGGGGTGGATAACTTTTTTACTGAAATTAGTCTTTTAATAATCGTTGCCACTGCTCTAGGTATAATTGCCCGCTGGCTTAAACAGCCTTCTATTCTAGCCTATGTTCTGGCGGGCGTGATTTTGGGTCCGCACTGGCTCGGCATAATTAAACAACCCGAATTTATTGCCACACTATCTAGTTTTGGTATTGCTTTGCTATTGTTTTTGGTTGGGCTGGAACTTAATTTAGTTAAATTAAAAGCTATTGGTAAGCCGTCACTGTATTTGGGTATTGGTCAGGTCTTGTTTACTTCGATTATTGGCTACATAATTATCAGATTATTTGGCGCTAATGCCATTGCCGCCTTATATATTGCGGTGGCACTGACTTTTTCTAGCACCATTATCATAGTCAAACTATTGTCGGAACAGCGCTCGCTGGATTCGCTGCACGGCCGTTTGGCGGTTGGTATGTTGCTGGTGCAAGACTTTTTAGCTATCTTGGCGCTTATTATTTTAGCCGGATTTAATCAAGCTAACGGCGCCGCCTTAACGTCAGCCATACTTTTAACTATTTTTAAAGGGACGGTTATTGTAGTTATTGCTTATGCGGCCAGCCGCTGGATTTTACCGGCGCTGTTCAGCCGACTAGCACGCCAGGATGAGTTACTGCTTTTGGCTTCTGTATCTTGGGCGTTTTTGTTTTCTATATTCGCCAGTCGTATTGGGTTATCTTTGGAAATCGGCGCCTTCTTAGCCGGGTTATCTTTAGCGCCATTGCCTTACAATTTAGAAATTAGTGGCAAGATAAAGGGCTTGCGGGATTTTTTTATAACGATTTTTTTCATTGTTCTCGGCAGTCAGCTGGTATTTAGCGCCATTGGCGGTCATTATGCCGCCTTGGTAATTTTGTCTTTGTTTGTACTAATCGGTAATCCTTTGATAGTTATGTTAATCTTGAGGCGAATGGGTTACCGTAAACGCACCAGTTTTTTGGTTGGTTTAACAGTGGCGCAGATTAGTGAATTCTCTTTAATTTTAATGGCCTTGGGTTTTCGCTTAGGGCACGTATCCGCGACGGATGTTTCGTTGGTGACGCTTATCGGTGTAATAACCATTACCATATCAACTTACTTTATTACCCATGGCGAAAGGTTGTACCGCTGGCTGTCGCCATTGTTGAGTGTGTTTGAACTGCCGTCAAAAATTGAATTAACTGAAGCCAAAGGCTTAACTAATCATGTGGTGGTTTTTGGCTATCACCGTTTGGGTGAGCATATTGTGGCAGCTCTGCAAAAAATAGGAAAATCAGTAGTGGTGGTGGATTTTAACCCCGTGGCCATCAAATATCTGGAAAGCCAAGGCATACCTTGTCTTTATGGTGATATGAACGATCTTGAGATTATTGAGAAAACTAAGATTAATAAGGCCTCGCTAGTAATTTCCACCAACTCGCATATATTTGATAACTTGCGCCTAATGCAAAATCTAAAAATCAGGGGGATTAAAGTGCCGACTTATGTAACAGCTGATACTTGGCATGACGCGCGAGATTTGTACGCCGCCGGCGCCAGCTACGTCATATTCCCCCACTACTTGGCCGGCGTGCAATTTGGTAATCAACTACGTGAGATGTTAATGGACCCCAATAGATTATTGGTTGATAAAACAAAACATTTGACTGAACTAGAACACCGCTACGCTAGGACTTAGATTATCTAGATAAAAAAAGCCAATCGGAGTTCCGACTGGCTCGTCTGTCAATGAAATTAGCATTTAGCTGGGGTCAGCAACGAGATTACCAAAACGTTCATATCTTGACCATGGACCAGGCTTTAATTCATATTGTTCCCACAGGGCACGCGTGAAAAACTTGATAATCAGCCTAGCCACAAACCTGCTGGTAAAATACCAGCCCACACAAGCCATAACGGATATTATGAAGAAAAACAATCCTACCCAGCCGTGTGGAATGATTACACCGGTAAAATGTCGGAGCTGAAACACCAGCTGAAAACCTATAAAGGCTAACGCAATCGACATTACGTATGCGGCGTGGTTCATTGCCCCAATCACTTTCTCTCTAGGCGGATTATGACCGAGGCCATCCTTTACGATCCGCTCGTAGCGGGCAATTTCCCGTATACGTAGGCAAGCGTAAATGGCCGAGCCGCAAGATAATGCCAAAACTATTATTACGAGCACCACACCATCCCATGTATTTAAAAGCGACATACAACCTCCATGTTATTAAAGGACTGATGATTAGTTTGGTTTTAATTTAACTTAATTTTACATCGCAGGAGATGCCTGTCAATATCCCCTTCGCACGACTAAAACCAACTCTGATTTGGTGTACTACTGTACTAGTACAGTAGTACAGATACGGTAAACCACTGGCTTGTGGTTAAGTGCGACAAAAAAAATGCCGATCATGGCTGATCGGCTGGCGATTTGAGTTTTCGCCGAGAGTAGATAAGGAGTGAGGTGGTAATGATTATGAGCGCGCCGAGGGCGGCGACCAGCGACCAGAAATTCGCCGAGAAAATATTTACCTCCCCAACTACTGTTTTCCATGCCAGTGCACCCGCGGCGGTTATTTCAATTACTAGGTGACTGACATATTTTTGCCACAAAAACTGATGCATGTCAGTCTCCGTTGGTTGTTGTGAATTCAAATAATGTTAGCTTAAAGTGGCTTTTTTGTCAAACTGCCCTGGCAGCGGTAAAATGAATTCATGGCAAGTCTAAGGCTATATAACACATGGTCGCGCACCAAAGAGGAATTTAAACCCCAGCACCCTTCCAAACTCTGGTTTCAAAAACCCAGTGTGTCTTTATATACCTGCGGCCCAACTGTTTACGACTACCCACATCTTGGTAATCTACGTACTTATTTATTTGAGGATATTTTAAAAAGGACATTACTAGCCAACGGTTACGATGTCAAACACGTAATGAATATAACCGACGTTGGTCATTTAACGTCTGATGCGGATGAGGGTGAAGATAAAATGGAAAAAGGCGCCCGCGCCGCCGGCAAAAGCGTAACTGACCTGGCGCTGTTTTACACTAAAATTTTTAAGGATAATTTAAAGGAATTAAATATTCTAAAACCCGATAAATGGACCCCGGCAACCAAGTATATCAAGGAACAAATTGAACTGATAAAGCGCTTAGTAACTAAAGGGTATACTTACGAAACTAACCAGGCAATATATTTTAATGTCAAAAAATTCCCCAACTATACTAAACTGTCTGGCCAACCATTGGACGATAAAACCGTCGGCGCGCGTCAAGAAGTAGTGGTGGATAAACAAAAAAAACATCCAGCTGACTTTGCCTTGTGGTTTAAATTAACTGGCAAGTTCAAAAACCACGTATTACATTGGCCGGCACCCTGGGGCGATGGTTTTCCCGGTTGGCACTTAGAATGTAGCGCTATGGCTATGAATACTTTAGGCGATACGGTTGATATACACTGCGGCGGCATTGATCATATTTCAGTACATCATGCTAATGAAATTGCTCAAAGTGAAGCTGTAACCGGTAAAACATTTGTACGATATTGGTTGCACGGCGAATTTTTGACGGTCGATAAAGGGCGCATGGGCAAATCTGAAGGTAACTCGTTAACTTTGAACACACTTAAGGAAAGGGGCTTTGCGCCGTTAGCGTACAGGTACTTAATATTGGGCACCCATTACCGTACTCCCCTGACTTTTTCCTGGGAGTCGGCGGCGGCGGCGCAAGAAGGGCTAAATAATTTTTTTGATAAATTTACAGCCTTACACAAACCGTTAGTGCCCATACCTATTAAAATGGGCAAGGACTCACCGGAAATGGAAAGTTTACGAAATAATTTTTTGACGGCAATTAATGATGACCTCAACGCGCCTAAGGCCTTAGCCGTTGCCTGGGATGTTTTAAAATCTAATTTAGATGACACTGATAAAAGAAATTTATTGTTGGAGTGTGATAAAATTTTGGGCCTGCGGCTTGATGACCTTAAACCAGTCAGTATACCGACCAAGGTAACGGATTTAGTGAAAGCTCGTGAAATGGCGCGACAAAGTAAAAATTGGATAAAGTCCGACGAAATTCGACAGGAAATTGAACAACTGGGTTTTAAAGTAGAAGATACCGATTCCGGCCCAGTAGTGAAACCTAAACGCTAATCCAAATACTGATGCCTATTACCCAGCGGTATTCTTTTGTATGACTGCTTGTACTATTATGCTAGCACAGTAGCACAGGTAATGGATAAAAAAAGCGCCTTACCTCCGCTGAATGCAGAGCAAGGACGCTTAACGCAACTTTAAAATGTAATTCAATAAATGACCCCGCTCGGCGTATTTTATTTTCGTCGGGTTGCCGAAGTACATTGTGTTATTTACGTCACCGCCGTATTCGGCTAGTTGGCGCGGTAAATCACTATTTGGCCGAATCGTCTTGGATAATGAAGGCGGGCATGAAACATCAAGCGCGCAAACAAGCCTTATTATTTTCCGGGCTTGCTCGAGTTTGTGCTCAATGCTCACGTGAATTCGCCACAGTACAACTAGAACTAATACTATGAAAGCAAATATGATAACACCCACCATAGCTTCACCTTTTGTTTAAAGAACAATAACTCGGTAAATTATCACACTATTCTAACCTTGTCAATATCAGTATACCCTGCTAGACTTTCACCTGTCTATGGAAAATTTTTGGTCCAATTTACCAAAGCCAATCTTAGCCCTAGCGCCAATGGCCGGGGTCACCGACACGGCTTTTAGACAAATGTGCAAGCGCTTTGGCGCCGATGTTATTTACACCGAATTTGCTTCGGCTAATGCGCTGGTGTATGATAATAAAAAAACTCGCGAGCTTATAGCCTACGCCCCCGAAGAACAACCGGTAGTCTGCCAGATATTTGGCAACGACCCAGAAATGTTTTTTAAATCAGTAAAAATTTTAGAAACTATGGGGTTTGCTGGTGTGGATATAAATTTCGGCTGCCCAGCTTATAAAGTCGTAAAACATGGCGGCGGAGTAAGTTTGATGAAAAATCCTAAATTATGCGCTGAAATCGTACAAGCCGCCTGCGCGGGGTCCGGGCTACCGGTATCAATAAAAATTCGCGCCAGTATTAAAGCTGGCCAAGACACTAAAGATAAAATAGAAGGCGATAACGAGTTGGGTAAATATGAATGCGCAGTTGATGTGGTTACGGCGCTTGATTTGGTAAATGCCATTAGACACTTACCCGCGCAGGCGATTATGATTCACGCCCGATCATTTGAACAACCGTTTGATGGTGAGCCTAACGTAGACATAATTTCCCAAGTTCGAACCATCTGGCCGCGCATTCTGCTGGCTAATGGCGGCATATACTCACCAGAAAAAGCCAAAGAAATTTTGGAGCAGACCAAAGCGGATGGTGTAGGTATTGCGCGCGGGGCTTGGGGCCGACCTTGGATATTCCAACAAATAAAAGATTATTTAGCTTCGGGGCAATATCAACATCTAGATTGGGAAGAAATCAAAAACACCATGCTTAAACACGCCTCACTGGCCTTAACCAGTAAAGGCACGCATGGGCTGTTGGATTTGCGCAAGCACTTGGCTTGGTATGTAAAAGGTATGCCGGGGGCGGCCGAGACGAGGGCTAAATTGGTGCACGTCAATACGGTAGCCGACGTGGTGAAAATTTTATCCTAATCTTCAAGATTTTCAAGCGAAAATTGGCCTTGGGGAAAAGTATGCGATCGCATACTTTTCCCCAAGGGGTAGTTTTCAAAAAATACGTTGGCTAATACCAACGCTAAGTATAATTGGATACTTTTTTACAACCAACTTTAAGAAAATAATCCACCCTCAATTGTCTCCCCTTTTTCCACCCCCAAGGCTTTCATTAATTCCCGGTCTTTTTTGTTCAGACGTCCGGGTATCCTTATATTTACCTTAACCAATAGATCGCCACGCTTGCTGGAGCGTAGGTGCGGAACCCCTCGGCCAGCAATTTTAAACACTGTCCCGCTTTGGGTACCTGAAGGAATTTTTAGGCTGACGTCGCCATCTAATGTTTTAAGCTCAACCTTGCCCCCCAGCGCCGCTAAGGGCAAGCTGATTTCCTTTTCTGTTAATAAATTATAACCGGATCGGTTAAAAAACTTATGCGGACGGACAGTAATATAAAGCAGTAAATCGCCAGCGCCCGCTCCGCGGTCGCCAACCTGCCCCTCGCCTGAAATTCTAATTAACTGCCCGCTATTTATACCCGCTGGAATTTTTACTTCTAAATTCTTAACTCCCCTTTCTTTACCCTGGCCCGAACAGCGTGAACAAAGTTTGTCGGGCGCGCTGCCAGTGCCGGCACACATATTACAAACCGTGGTGGTTTGCATAGCGCCCAAAAAGGTTCTTTGCACTTGCCTTACTTGGCCCGAACCGTGGCAAGTAGAGCAAGTAACCACTTTACTGCCCGGCTCGGCGCCGCCGCCGGAACATTTGGAACAAACGATTTCTTTTTCTAACCTTAGATTTTTTACCACTCCAAAAACCGCCTCGGCAAAATCCACCGCTAGCTCCACTTGCAAATCGGCCCCGCGTCTTGGGCCACGCGATCGATTACCACCGCCAAAACCAAAAATGTCCCCTAACCCGCCAAATATGTCGCCCAGGTCTTCAAAATCTACATTACCTTGGAAGCCCCCAAATCCACCGGCTCGCTGCCAATCACTCCAATTAAAACCACCGGCCCCACCCGCCGATTCAAAGGCGGTGCCGAATTGATCATATTGTTTACGTTTATCGGGGTTAGATAAAACTTGATAAGCCTCATTGATTTCTTTAAACTTGGCGTCGGTGCCGCCCTTTTTATCGGGGTGATGTTCGTGCGCCAATTTTCTAAAGGCTTTTTTTATTTCGTCCGTGGTGGCGGTTTTGCTAACACCCAAAACTTGATAATAATCTTTACTCATAAATTATAAAGGCACAGTTCATTGAATTTATGTCCTGCGCCTTTTTGAAACTTGATAAGGTCCACGGGGATTATAAATTGTCTGCGTATCCCTCCATAATATCCCTTGCCTCTTCGCGACGCTCGGCCTCGGCCTTCGCCTTGGCGTCATCCGGTTTTGGGGCCGGAGCTTTGGAATCGGTAGATTCCTTTTGGGAATCGCGTTGTTTGGTGGTAGATGGGCGTGGAAGCTCGGCCATAATAGACCTCGTAAGTTTGATTATTGACCATGATGAATTAACGTACGCTTTGCGGTCAGTGTATAAGACGCTGGTTAAATTGTCAAAAAAATACGCAAAATTTAAGGTAACCAGTGTGAAACGGGTTACCTTAATAAGAAAAGCCCACCGCGGAATTATAAACGAACTATCTGAGTTATTATTAGCGGCGGCCCCGGCTCTCGTACCCCATATATGTTAATGGGCAACATACCCAGAACCTCAATCACCGGCGGGTGAAGGCTGAAACTTATTTCCTCCGCATTACCACCATTGCGTCGAAAAATTAGTTTCACCTCAATTTGGAGAGGATGCGGATTTACAATCTCTAAAATTGATGGGTTTTCAAACGCATTCAGCGTTAACTCAAATCGAGTGCCTGGTAGCTCCGTTCGGACATAAATTCGCTGTATTAAAGTACCCTGTTTTCCGTTGGCCACGGCATCACCTATAGGTTTGTTTTCACGAGTAAATTTATTACTACCTATGGTAACGCAGGGTTATTAAGTTGTCAAGCTAACAAGTTGCCCGCGCCACAAGCACGGGGTTGATAAATTATCTCGAGACGGACACAATAGGCGTCCCCGCCCGCCGAAGTTCCGGCCAATGCCGAAACGCAGGTGGGTCAAATTCACTAGGTACTCTAGTGCCACGCACCAGAGATGGTATTTTATTTAAAACATGCCCTAATGTTTGTCTCGCACGCCGAAGTCGCGCTTAAAAACGCGACGGAGGTGTGTCAAATGTATCTACTCGGTTTTAAAGCCGACTTCGGGCACGGGCGCCGGGCCTTCCTCTATCTTGCTGAATTGGGCCTCATAGCGGCCTACATTGTCCAACAGGGCCTTAGCCAGCCTCTTGGCATGCGCTGGCGATAGGTATACGCGGGCATTAACAATGCCTTGTGGGGGCATAACGTTGGCAAAATCCAGCACAAACTCCTCTTTAGTGTGAGCAATTTGTACTAGATTGGCATACACTCCTTTTAACACTTCGTCAGGAATTTTCACTTGTATTTGTTGTGGTTGATTCGCCATATACTTTAAATTATGAATTAAGAATAAAGAATAATGAATTATGAATCGAGAATTAAGACCATTTAATTTTCTACTACTTTCCTATTTAGGCAAGTAGGAAAGTGATAGGTTAAGGATCAAAAGCGTGCCAGGAGCGGGGTTGTTAGGGGGTTGAGCCGTAAGCGAGAAGCCAACTGCTTGGCTTCGAGCTGGCGAAACGGGCGAGGCTATCCGCCTAAGGCGGAGACACGCCCCGGAGGAGGTAGGCTGCCCCGTAGAAGTCTCACTTCGTTCGACTCTACGGGGCACGGCGCAACTCCGAGTCCTCCACCTCTAACAAAAAAATTACTTCTTAACATCCTCCACTTCACCCTCAACGGGGCTAGATTTATTATCACCAGACGTTTGCCCAGCAGTTGACTGTTGTGTGTTGGGGGTTGTTTGCTGGCCCTGCTTATACATCGCCTCTCCTATTTTCATAGCGGCTTGCTGTAAATCATCCATAGATTTCTTTATAGCTTCAGTATCTTCGCCGTCTTTAACTTTCTTAACTTCTTCTAACTTTTCCTCCACAGTTTTCTTAACATCAGCCGGCACTTTTTCGCCCTGCTCTTTTATCATTTTTTCAGTTTGATACACCACGCTGTCGGCTTGGTTTTTCATATCAATCAATTCGCGCTTCTTTTTGTCTTCAGTGGCGTGCTGTTCGGCTTCTTTTTTCATTTTTTCCACTTCATCTTTAGATAAACCAGATGACGCGGTTATAGTTATATGCTGCGCCTTGCTGGTGGCTTTATCAACTGCCTTAACATTCAAAATACCATTGGCGTCAATATCAAACGTAACTTCAATTTGCGGCATACCCCGCGGCGCTGGCGGAATACCATCCAGAATAAACCGACCTAAAGTTTTGTTATCACGAGCAAATTCTCTTTCCCCTTGCAGTACGTGAATTTCTACCGATGTTTGTGAATCAGCCGCGGTTGAGAAAATTTGTGATTTAGAAGTAGGAATAGTAGTATTGCGATCAATTAATTTAGTAGCCACGCCGCCTAAGGTTTCCAGACCAAGCGATAGCGGGGTAACATCTAACAGCAACACATCGCGCACCTCGCCCTGCAAAACGCCGGCTTGTACAGCTGCGCCTACCGCCACAACTTCATCGGGATTTACCGACACATTGGGCTTTTTACCAAAGAATTTTTCTACGGTTTGCAGTACTAGCGGCATTCTAGTCATACCACCAACCATTAACACCTCATTGATATCTTTGGTGGACATTTTAGCGTCGGCCAAAGCCTTTTTAACTGGTTCTAATGTTTTTTCTACTAAATCACCCACAATTTCTTCTAACTTAGCCCGCGTTAACTTAATCATCATATGCTTAGGGCCCGAAGCGTCTGAGGTGATAAACGGCTGGTTGATTTCGGTTTCCGAGGTGGTTGATAATTCAATCTTGGCTTTCTCGGCCCCTTCTTTAATGCGCTGAACCGCCAATGGATCTTTGGCCAAATCAATACCTTGATCTTTTTTAAATTCATCAATGACCCATTGAATTAACCGCTGATCAAAATCATCACCGCCCAAGTGCGTGTCACCGTTGGTGGATTTTACCTCAACCGTGTCGGCTGAAACTTCCAAAATAGAAATATCAAAAGTGCCGCCGCCTAGATCGTAAACGGCGATTTTCTGATCTTTCTTTTTATCAAAACCATAAGCCAAGGCCGCGGCCGTCGGTTCGTTAATAATACGTTTTACTTTTAGCCCGGCGATTTCCCCGGCGTCCTTAGTCGCCTGCCTTTGCGAATCGTCAAAATACGCCGGCACGGTAATAACCGCTTCGGTAATTGGTTCACCCAAACGTTCCTCGGCGTCGGCCTTTAACTTTTGCAATACCATAGCCGAAATTTCCGGTGGACTGTAATCCTTGCCGCCCATTTCTATTTTCACGCCATCACCCGACTGTTTCATTTTAAACGGTAAAACTTTCAAATCGCGCTGAACTTCAGCATCGCCCCAGCGGCGGCCGATAAGCCGTTTGATAGAAGACAAGGTATTAGTTGGATTGGTGACAGATTGTCGCTTAGCTAACAAACCCACCAGCCGCTCTCCGGTTTTGGTAACGGCCACCATTGATGGCGTGGTGCGAGCCCCTTCTTTATTTTCCAACACCTTGGGCTCGCCACCCTCAATAACCGCCATGCACGAATTAGTGGTTCCCAAATCTATTCCGAGTATTTTAGACATATATTTTTTGGTCCTTGATTATAATTATTAAATACCTGTCTCGCCCCGTAGAATACCGCCCCAGGCGGGCTTTCTTCGGGGTTCCTAAATCGATTCCTAATATTTTTGGCATATTTGCATAAATTTAATAGTTATTAGATTATAAAATTGACTTTTGTGGTAAATAATTGTAAGATGAATTAATTTTGAAAATAAACATAACTTAGGCTGACACGAACTGACTTATTCTGGAGGGATTGCTATGGAAGTTACTGACGAAGTAAGAAAATCGCTCATTAAAATTTCCGAGGGAAAAGCTCACGTTCCGGCCTGCCAGGCCTTGGGGCTTGGACTTTTAGCGAGTGCGGCCGTAGTAGCGACCATCTTCGTGCTGCTATATACGGAAATTTCCATCAAAGTTGTTAATTACGACGGTGGTGGAACATTCTCAATCGCCTTGTTTTTAATCTTATTAAGCGGGGCGATTGGATTTCGCTGGCGCCGGAACCAAGAATATAAGCGCTTAGGCGAGGGCGCAGAAGAACTTCACGATGCCGTAAGAACACATTTATTGAAACCCATCCATCATCCAACCCAGGAGGTTAAAACATGACTACACAAACACCATCACCGGAATTTATTCCTCCAGCGAAGGACACCATTATTCGAGGCGATATTTTGACCTACAGTTGGGGTGGTATAAGTATTCTCATATATGCCGTAGTGCTGGCTGCCTTCGGCTACCTTGCTATCGTTTCCGAACCAATGGGAACACGCGTAATCGGGGGTGGAATTCTTGGATTATCTTCCCTGGCCTGCTTGATCATATCATGCCTCTTATTCAGGGAAACGATAATCAGCCGGACGGAGTTAGCGAACTATCTTAAACAGCACCCACTAAACGGTATCAGACCGGAAAGTATTAGGTTCTCTCTAACCAGCCTGGTTCCGACGATTATAATCACCTACCTCGCAATTCACGGCATATTATCGCTGACTCACCAAGACGGCCATGTGGCACTCAAAGTGGTCATCACGGTGTGTCTAGGGGTAATTCTGTTGGCCTGCGCTATGTTAATCACCAATCCAGTAGCCTCTCTGCGAGACCGAATCCTTCTTTTAAAATAACAACGTTCTTTATTTATTTTCTTAAGGTGAATCCGCCGCTGGTGAACTCACCCCAAGGCCCGTCCTTTGACTTCAACTCAAGGACGGGCGCTTTTTTAATCCTTAACCTCCACTTTAACTGTCTTGGGTTTGGCGCGCTCGGCTTTGGGAATAGTAATTTTCAGCACGCCTTTTTCATAAGTAGCCTTGGCCCGGTCGCCATCAACTGCGGCTGGTAATGCTACCGACCGGTGAAACGAGCCGGAACGGACTTCCTGGCGGTAATAATTCTTGTCATCCACTTCCGACTTGTGTTCACTTTTACCCTCCACCGTTAACACATCATTCTCCACCGATATATTTATATCAGCGGGGTTCATGCCGGCCAGTGGCGTTTCTACCACCACCCCATCCTTGGTTTGGTAAACATCCATCGCCGGTACAAAATTTCGCAGACGCGATATTCCTGGCCACTCATCAAAAAACTTATCAAAATCATTTATTTCAGGCATCATTGGCGTCCATCTTACAATGGGCATAATATTTATCTCCTAACAATTAATTATTAAGGGGGCTACTAGCCCCCAGACCCAAGCTTTAGTCTTTACTAAAATTCAGATCCGGGGAAGGAAATTTATTCCTCCTCGCCGTTTGGTTCACGCCCGTTATCTATGGGTTCTAGCGCCGCGCCGCACTGCGGACATCGTCCGTGGAACTCGTCAGTGTACCCACATTCAGGGCAAATGTATTCCATATGATAATTCAAAATTTAAAAATCAAAATGGAAAATTATTATTAAAATTTTAAAGTCAATTTATCCATTTTATTTGGCGATTTTAACGCGCGCTGGCTGTAAAACCTGGTCATGCAGCATAAAGCCGGTTCTTAATTCTTCTAAAATTATACCGTGCTCCTGGCCACTGCCCTCCACTTCACCGGCGGCCTCATGCAGTTTAGGATCAAATTTTTCCCCCACCACTTCCATTTCCTTAACGCCGTGATAAGCCAGCACTTGCTCTAGTTTAGATTGTATATGCCGAACGCCGTCTACCCACTCTGATGTTTTTAAATCGGCCGGTAAATGCTTAAAAGCGTGCTTAAAATAATCCACTAACGGCAATAATTCATGTAATAAATCTTTATTGGCGGCGGATAAGTATTCGGCGATTTTACGTTCGGTTTCTTTTTTTAAATTTTGATAATCCGCCCGCGCCCGCTGCCAACCAGCCAAGTACTCTTCAGCTTGGGTTTTATAATCACGCGACTCGGGGGCCACTGTATCTTTTTTAACAGATAAATTTTCTGACATAATTTAATCTACCTACATTACCTTCGTAATCCATGCGCCAGGGGCCTAAAAAACCTATGATACTTTTTTGTCCATCCGAACTAAAACCGGTTATAACGGTAGCGCATTCATTGCCAAAAGGATTTTTTTGACCAATGTGAATATTAACTTCCTCGCCCACTGATTTATATAACCCCCCCATGGCCTCATCCAAATGATCAATTATCCGGCTCATATGCTGCACCATTTGAATGGCGGCAAATTCGGGTTGGGCAAACAAATTAGCCAAGCCGGTGTAATAAACATCGTGGCTGGAAAAACCAACCATCACCGCTTGCCCGGAAAAGTCGGACATAACTTTAGCTAAATTTTTAAACAATATGTTATCATCTTTACCCGAAGCTAATTTTACTTTATCTAAAACTTTCTTTTCACCTGGTGTTGGCTCGTGGGGTTTTAAAAAATTATCCACATAAAGTTGATAAGCTTTGTCGGTGGGTACTCGGCCCGCCGAGGTGTGCGGCTGATGCAAAAAGCCTTCTTGCTCTAAAGCTGCCATTTCATTGCGAATAGTAGCCGATGATAAGCCCAGCTTTTTTTCCAAGTGCCGAGAGCCAATTGGCTCGGCCGCCCGAATATAGCTGCGCACCACCTCTACTATTAAATCTTTTTGCCTTGTTTCCAACATAATTTGGCAATTAGCACTCGCACTATGAGAGTGCTAATTTCAGTTTAAAATAAGCCTAAAATCATGTCAAGGCCGCCCGCTTGACGGTTGTCCCCGCGGTGTTAGTGTATAGATAATCGATCTTTGTCAATTAAATACCAATCAATCGGGAGAACGCTATGAAAACAGTTTGTCTGGCGGCAGCTTTACTTATGCTAAGTCAAAATGTAGTGGCCCAAAACGACACGGTTAAGGCCGAATATGGCTGGCTTCAGCCCGGACATTTCTACTTTGGGTTTGGCCATCGCGTAGCCACTACCAGTGCCATTAACCCAGTTCTGGATAAATACTATCGCGGAAAGTTTGTTTTCTGGTGGTGGAAACCAATAATATCTCGACCTAAATGGATGATTGACCTAACGGCTGCTCCGCAGCTTCTTTACGGCGGCTTTTACGAACGCAGTTTCATACTGCCCGCTTTTAACTTCCGCGGCGAACTGGCTTTTCGCTACCGGTGGGATGAATACGTGGTTCTTTATATTAGTAGTCTACATTATTCCACCCATGCGGTTGATAAATTACCCATATCAACGCCCGAGGAATTGGCTGCTTTGCAGCAAGTTGAACAAAAGGTCAATGACGTTAACGTGCTAAGGATAGGCGTAATGTGGAAACCTTTTGCGTTGGGGCCAATTCAGCAATTTTCAGGACATGTCGGAAGTCAACCGATTAAGATGAACTACTGGTTTATAGGCGGCGGTGACCTGATGTTCAAAAAAAGTTCATATGAAAAATACGACCGCCGAGCCTATTTTGAATTACAGGCCAGCTCAACTTTAGGAGGTCAACGCCTACTCTTTAAAATTGATGGTGAATTTTGGCAAACATTGCGGTACCTAGCCGAGATTCGCTGGTCCACACAATTATCCGACGACCCTATGTGGGACGGCCTACAGATATTCCTGGCATACGAAGGAGTAAATATAGGCCCGAATGAAGTGGCTATTACACCCTACAATGGGGTCAGCCGCGATTGGTTGGTACTTGGCTTTCGTATAGCCAACTAAATCCGCTTTAATCTGGCGAGGGGTGAAGGAAACTTCACCTCTTTTTTTATCCCCACACTTACCAGTAAGTGTGGGGATTTATTCGTATCGCAATGCCTCAATTGGGTTTAGGTCGGCCGCGCGACGGGCGGGCCTGCCCGCCAAAGCTCATTTATCATCCGCACTTATGATAAATTCTACTCGTAGCTCAAAGCCTCAATTGGGTTTAGGTCAGCCGCGCGACGGGCGGGGTAAAGCCCAAAAATTAGTCCAGTCGCGGCGGAAAAGCCGACGGCTAAGATTATTGAATAAAGCGGCACGGAAAAACCCCAAGCAAACCCCAGATAACTAGCGACGAATGAGATTAAATATGAAATAATTGAACCGACAATAATTCCCGTTACGCCACCCAAGCCAGTTATCAAAACAGCTTCAACTAAAAATTGCTTTAAAATTTGTTCCCGCCGCGCGCCCACGGCTTTGCGCAACCCGATTTCAAAAGTTCGTTCCAATACCGACACATACATGATATTCATTATGCCCACTCCCCCAACAATTAAAGATATACAGGCCAAGGCTACTAATAAAATAGTAAATCCACCGATAACCGTGTTAAAAATATCCAGCACATCCTCATTGGAAGTAATAATAAAGTCATCTTTGTCGGGATCGTCTAAGGGAATATTGTGCCGAACACGCAGCAGGTAGGAAAAGTCGTCGATGGTTGAGGCTAGCTTGTCTTTATCCCGGTATTGGCTAGCCACAAACGAAACATAATCTATACCCATTAACTGTTTTTGCAAGGTTCTGATGGGCACATACACATACACATCGTAATCAAAAAACAACATACCGCCACGAGGTTCCATAACACCGATGACTTTAAAATTTTGCTGCCTTAATTTTATATATTGTCCAATCGGATTACTGTTGCCAAATAAATCGGCGGCTGCTTTACTGCCCAAAACCACCACCCGCGCTAGCGACAAATCCTCTTCGTCGGTAAAAAAGCGTCCTTGCCCCACTTTAGCTGTATCAATATCCAAGACCGTGGCGGTAGAACCAAAAATATTAACAGTTTTCCTGGTGCCCGGTCCAGTGGCCACCTCTTGTCCAATTTGACCAGCATAATTAGAAACAATGTTCGGGTGCGTTCGCATCGCCATCATATCATCTAAGGTTAGGGTTGTGACTACGGCCCCAAACCCGCGCGCCATTACCTCATCGGCCTGGCTGGTGGCCGGAAGCCGGGTTTCTACCTGCAATAAATTTGCACCAAAAGATTCAAACTGACTCACCAAAAACCCCTTAAGCCCTTGACCGGCGGAAATAACTATAATCACCGCGGCAATACCAATAACAATCCCCAGGCCCGTAAGCAGCGAACGCACCAAGTGGCGCCGAAAATGGTGAATGGAATAAATAAAGTAATTACGCCAAGTCATATTATTCGTACCTTAAGGTAACCACTGGGTCTAGTGAGGCCGCCCGACGGGCGGGCCTGCCCGCCAATCGCCGTCGCTCAAGGCGCTGGCAGACGGGCCTGCCCGCCAAAGCTAAGCTGATACTTATCTCAACTAATACTAGTCTATTCATAACGCAATGTGTCTACTGGATTAAGTTTAGCGGCGCGGCTGGCGGGGTAAAAACCAAATACTAAACCAATTAATCCACCGACCCCCACTGCCACAATAATGGAAGTCGGCGAAACAATGAACGACCAGGCATAACCCAAACTTTTTGCCACGGCGGCAATTAAGGCCGACACTGTTGAACCTCCCAAAATACCGATAATCGATGCGACTCCGGTAATTATTAAAGTTTCTATTAAAAATTGATTTAAAATATCACGCCGCCGCGCGCCCACCGCTTTACGCAACCCGATTTCCCTAAACCTTTCCGTTACCGCCACCAACATAATGTTCATTATGCCAATGCCGCCGACTAACAAGGATAAGGCGGCTATGGCGGCCAAGAAAAACTTCAAGGCGTCGGTAATTTGCGTTAATAAATCAAGCGCCTGCACCGCCGCGCGCACGGAAAAATCATCCTCTTGATCAGAATCCAGCTTATGCTTTTCCCGTAATACTTGTTTGATGCCTTCTAAGGTTTGATCAATGGCGGCAGCGTCATCAACCCGAGCCCGGATTAAAGATAAATGCCTCCAGCCCAGCATTATTTTTTGAGCGGTGTTTAATGGTATAAATACCTGATTATCCTGATTAGTAAACGCTACCGTGCCACGCTCTTTGGCTTCACCAATTACCCTAAATGTTTCGCGACCGATCTTTATGCTTTGACCAACCGGGTCGTCGCCTTGAAACAATTCCTCGGACATGGCACTGCCTAAAACCACCACCCGCGCCAGACCGATATCTTCTTCAGCTGTAAAAAAACGGCCCGACTTTAATTCCAGTTTTTCAATATCGGGATAAGACGCCTCCACCCCAGTATAAGTACCGGAATCAATGGATCGGTTTTGATAAACTACTTTTCCCCGGCCCTGCGCATACCCTGACGCTGCTACAATATGATACGTTCTAGGGTCATTAAGAAGCGCCTTAACATCATCGTTAACCAGGGTTTTTACTTGGATACCAAAAACCGCGGCGGGCGGGCCGGTTTCGTCGGACGCCCCAGGCAGAACCCCCACCAAGTCACTGCCTAAGCTATTAACTTGCTGTAAAATCAATGATTGTGCGCCGGCGCCAATGGAAATAATTAGTACCACCGACCCAATACCGATAATTAACCCCAGCATGGTTAAAAATGACCGCAGGCGGTTGGCGCGCAGATTGGTGCTGACCAATTTTATGACTCCCCTAATTTCCATGTGGGTAGGATAATTATTTTAATTCACCGCTTAAAGCTTGCTGGCGCGTACTTTCGGGCACCGCTTCGTCAGAAACTAAACCACCGTCTTTAAGTCGCAAAATCCTTTGGGCGTGGCTGGCTGTGTACATTTCATGTGTCACCAAAATAACCGTATGGCCGCGGCTGACATTTAAGTCAAATAAAATTTTCATTATTTGCGCGCCGGATTTGGAATCCAGGTTACCGGTCGGTTCATCGGCAAACACCAGCGACGGATTATTAACCAGCGCCCGGGCTATAGCTACCCGCTGTTTTTCACCACCGGATAATTGATTGGATAAATATTCTACCCGGTGCTCTAAACCCACCGCCTTTATAGTTTCCCGAGCCTTAGACACCCGTTCCTCTTCGGCTAGGTCGGTGTATAATAGCGGCAATTTAACATTTTCCAAAACCGTAGTTTTGGGCAATAGATTAAATTGCTGAAACACAAAACCGACTTTTTCCAACCTAAAAACCGCCAATTCGTCATCGTTCAAACCACTAACATCGCGCCCCTCAAACCAGTATTGGCCACTAGATAATTTATCCAAAAAACCCAAAATATGCATTAGGGTGGATTTGCCCGAACCGGAGGGACCCATAATGGAAACAAACTCGCCTGGTTTTATGGTGAAAGACAAATTATGCAACACCGGCGTTACCACGCCGTCATTGTCATATTGCTTGCTTAATTTTTCTACCTTAATTAATTCAGAGTTATTACTTGCCATTGGTCTTAGAGGTTACTACCAATTCTCCAGCGGTTAATCCATTCGTTACCTCTACTAACCCGTCATCTCCCTTTAACCCCAGTTCAACCATCCGCGTAGCCAGTGTGTTTTTTTGCATGACTTCCACAAACGGTTTGAAATCGGAATCGTATTTAACCGCTCGTAAGGGAATTACCAACACACCCGACCGTGACGCGGTGGTAACATCAATGTTGGCGGTCATCCCCGGCTTAATTCCGTCGTCGGTATTATCAAACAAAACCGTGACTTCATAATATACCACATCGGATAAAACAGTAGAAGCCGGATCAACAAAAGCAATGTGTCCAGAAAAATGTTGCCCCGATCCAAAAGCGTCTAAAGTAATATCAGCCACCTGCCCAGTATCTAATTTGGCCACATCCGCTTCAGGTACCTGCATGGTTATTTCATAATTACCTTTTGATAACAGCACTAAAACAGGTGTGGCTAGTGAAGTTGTTTCGCCCGCCTGATTATTGATTTTAGTAATCGTGCCGTCAGCCGGGGCAACGATGGATCGGTCAGCTAAATCGCTTTGGGCTTTGAGTAATGCAGCTTTAGCGGCAGTCACCGCCGCCGTGGCCGAGGCTAAATCAAAGCTACGAGCCGGGGCTTGTTTTAAAGCCAGCTTGGCCTCGGCCTCTATTAATGCCTGCTCGGCGGCCAGAACCGTGGCCTCGGCCGCATCCACCTGCTGATTACGAGTAGTTAAAGCGGCATCATAAGCGGCTTTATAAGTAGTATAACTGGAACTTGAAGTGTTAGGTATTTCCGCTATCCACTCATCTCCAGCCATAAAAGTGCCCGTGCTGCTAAATTGTATAGTTAAACCATATGAGCCCAGGGCGGTGGTGGTAAGGCGACTGCCTTCATTGCCATAACGCGATTCCAGCCCAAAAATTGAATAGGTTAAATTAACCGGATTATCCAACCTAATTGTATATGAGCCTGTTTCCTTGCCAGTATAAGTACCCCCAATGGTAATGGTAACGGTTGATACATTAGTTGCTTTAGGCGTTGCTTCGGGGGTTAAACCAACCAATTGAAGCCAAGCATTGGCCACCGCTTGGTCTTGAGTGGCTTTAGTATTATCTAATGACTTTTCCGCGTTGGCTAAAGTTACTTCAGCGGCTGCGACGGCCGCCTCGCTAACCGACACGTCTTCTACCGACGCCCCGGCGTTTAATTTATCCACCGCCGCCTGCGCCTGCTCTAGTTGCGCTTGGGCTGATAAGACAGCGGCTTGAGCGTCGCCTGACTGCAGGGTAGCCAAACGCTGACCGGCCTTCACTTCATCGCCAACCTTTACCGATAAAGTAGATAAGCGACCCGATGCTTTAAAATTTAAATCAACCTTTTCAGCGGCTTCCACCGTACCGGTAACCGAGACGGTTTGCACCAAATCCTGTTCCACCACACGTTCGGTGGTGTACCGCGGCTTGGTGTTTTGCTTATTTTGGTACACAATCAGGGTCACTATAGCTGCCATAATCACTAGTGGTATCCAGACTTTTTTTAATTTTAAGATTCTTAGCATATTATTTTCTAAGCTTTCCAAACTGGGACATTAGTTTTTTAATAAAACTATCAATCGCTTCGGCTTTCACTAAGCCGACTACTTGACCAAACTTACCAAAAACCATTAACTTGTCGCCGGCTTTCAATTTTAAAGCACTGCGCGCACTAGCCGGGATAACGACTTGCCCGCGTGACCCCATAGTGGTGGTGCCAAAAAAAACTTCATTTAAAATATTGTGCGATTTATGGGTTTTGGGCATAAGTATGAAAAGTATGAATTATCGTACTTAAGTATATCAGCAATCTAGGTTAGGGTCAAGTCTGCGGTCTGTGAAATAAAATTCTTTAAATATTTAAAAAAAACATCTTGGGGAAATGTATGCGATCGCATATATTTCCCCAAGGCTAAAAATCAAAAAAAGGGTCGACTTGTCTCTAATCCACCGGTGATTGGTGAAGTGGGTCATACCAACCCCAAATCGGCCCCTTGACGCTATAGCTATTATTTTTTGCCATCTTAGCTCATAAGCCAAAAAATGTCAAGCGCGCTTAGGTAACCCCAATGCCAAGCATTGGGGCTTGACTATCTATATTTCGCGCGCGACACTGAGCAACAAGCCCGGCGGGCTGGCGACTCTGGTTCCCCAATGCTAAACATTGGGGCTTGTCGTCGAAGTGTCAAGTGAATTTTGATAAATGAAATCACCATGGCTTTAGTACTAAAGGGGATGAACTCCTTTGGGGAAATATGTCCGATCGGACATATTTCCCCAATACTCATAGACAAAAAACAAGCCCAGCGTCGTCCCTATTGCATCGCTGGGCCTTGGCAACACTTAGTTCCCTGTGCCGCCGTAGGTTAGCAAGGGCGGGAACTGCGGGGACAGAAAATGCACACCTTTCACTTCCGCAAAACATCCTTTATTGCGGCCACCCTAAATAAAATAATAACAAAATATCACAAGTAATACAAGATATTATTTTAATACAATCATCACTTGTTCTCCGCTTTCCACCTCTCCTCCGTTCCAATCATGTACCGCTCGGTCAAAGGCTGAATAGTGATAGCGAAAATTTTCTCCCCGTCTGGTTCCGGGATCATTAGTTATAAATTCATCGCCCTCATAGCCCTTAACCACTAACATATGATACAAAGGACCGGGTGTTCTAAAGTAAGGATTGCCCAAAAGCCTGCCGGCCGCCGGCAAAATTACCGGCTTGCCTAAATTAATCTGCTGCTTTATGGCATCCACACTGTAAGATACAACTTCGGCTCGCACACCAAACCGTTCATTAAGCACTTGTGTAACTTCTTGAGCGGTAATATCAATTGTATAACCATTATCGGTTTCCCACTGAACCAGCTCTAAAATGCGCTCATCCGCTTCTTCTGGCGTTAAACGTAAATCATCACGGCCCAGAACAAAATCCACTAACATAATGATACCGGCTTCTTCGCAGGCCTCTTGATAAGGTAAATCCCAGTTGGCGTACGGCGCCTGTACCGTGAATGGAACTGGTAATATTTTTATCGAATGTTCTACTAGCTCCGTTGGCTCTTTGGGTATCGTTTCAATTACAGTCACTTCTTCTTTATCAACTACTGGCGCCACTGGCTTTTCAACATTAACATTACCATTAACAGCTTCCTCATAAACTGGCTCTTGGTAATTTTCTATAAAAACCGGCGCTGGTTTACTCATAGACCAAAAAATGCCAGCAGCTAGAACCCCTAAGATCAATAATGAAATTAACGCCCACCTACGCATAGATTTATAAATAATAGCACGCTTAACTCCCCTACCCAACCGTCAAATCTTGACTAATTATAAAACTGATTATATAATGATACCACTATTTATAATTCATTATTCTGTATTCTTTATTCTAAAATATGGCTCATACCAAGGCAGGCGGCAGTACAAGTTTAGGC